>JADMIO011201663.1_pt1 | contig 98498 bp, 147 predicted proteins | sample 8958161 | NCBI WGS metagenome assembly JADMIO01 (sample SAMN16585339, study PRJNA669376) | soil metagenome | isolation source: Crop rotation soil | place: USA: Cullars Rotation, Alabama | collected 2011
GCCGCGACTTCAAGTCACGTGAATTCCAAGCTTCGGATCCCACTGTGCTGGAAAGGCAAACCTTCTTGCCAACAAACATTTCACCATAATTGTCATCGCCGTCATTTAACCGTTTTGTTGTATGAACGTATGCTATGAGATAGAAGTACGAAACGGCGAATCCAAATGCTATTCCCATAAAGAAATTCAACATCATACCACGCAAACGCGATGCAGTCAACATTATTTTATGAATTATACAATTTGTAGTAATCTCATTTTATATATCAGCAATCTCATAACAAATGGTAATTACAGTTCATCTTCAGTGCGACATGTATGGACGGTGTACATCAGCGTCTGAAAATCAGTTTACATAAAATGAATTTGATTTTATTTAGTCTTGAAATCGAAAAGGCAATGGAAACATAATATTGGAAATGCAAGCAATTATGTGTTGTCAAACCTAACTCATACCGTTGAAGGCCAATCAAAACAAAGTCAAAGGATGTGTGTTGAAATAACAAAAACAGCGGAACATATTTTTGTGTGAGAGGGTCAACCGAAAACAAATCCTTACGCATTTTACAGAATAGAAGATAAGCGCGATATACACACATACAAATCATTTGGTATTAGATTACACGCATTGTGTTTCGCCTCATCCATTCGTATACGCTGACATTGAGTGGTATTTTGCACGTTCATGTGCATATATGGGAATGTGTCACGCCTTGTACACATGTGCAACATTTCATGGAGGCAACAAGCACGTAATCGATAAATATAACCTCGCACTAAAAATCAGTGTGTCACGAATTGGATGAATACAATAAAATGTTTCACAACACATTTATATGCCATTTACGTATTCCTGCCAACTGCTTCACATCAATTCAATCTTTACTGGGCCTAGTCGTTCTGTTTTTAATGAAAACATATTCCTGCCAGCTGCCCCTAGTGTACAATGCTAAAACGTGTTCGTTGCTCCTTTTATAAATCATCCCTTGTAAGAATTAAAGTTCCTCATAAAATTCAACATTCAAAGCACCTCTAGCATATCTTAAATAAAAGATATCTTAAAATATCTTAAAGATAAATCATTTTTCTACCGTAAGTTGTGTAGAAAAAAGTCAACGGGAGACAGTGTAAAACACACTCGTCTCATTACATAAGCAAGTATTATTACATCATGGAAAACATAATTTGGAGGTCAGAGCAAACACGAAAACAACTAATTCATTTTCGTCTGTCTCTTAGATACACATCGCCCTAGTTAGTTTTTAACTAAAAATACAAAAATCAGCAAAATACAAAACATGTGGCAAATTAATAAAGTGCTAATATCGGACGACATTGCCGACGTGTGTCCGAATATATTGAAGCAAAATGGTATTGAAGTTGTGATGAAAACGAAAATGAAGAAAGATGAATTGATCAAGGAACTGAGTGTATGTATTCAATGGTATTGTTTATCATTAACAAATACAGGAAAATGACTACGACGCACTACTTGTTCGTTCAGCAACTAAAGTTGATGCAGATGTATTGCGTGCTGCAAAAACACTGCGTCTTGTTGGACGTGCTGGCACTGGTGTCGACAATATTGATATGGACATGGCAACACGATTGGGAATTCTTGTTATCAAGTATGACATATCCATTCACAAACATTCATAAGTGATTCAGTACGCCTGCCGGTAACAGTATCTCAGCAGCAGAACTCACATGTTTCATGTTAATGGCATTATCGCGTAATGGTGCACATGCGTGTCAGAGTATGAAAGAGGGTAAATGGGCACGAAAAGATTATATGGGCAATGAATTGATGGGCAAAACATTGGCAGTTATTGGATTAGGCAGAATTGGACGCGAAGTGGCAACACGAATGCAGGCATTTGGCATGAAGGTATCACACATATAAACACTATACACCATAAATATTGACAGACAATTGGATATGACCCAATTGTATCAGTGGAAGCAGCACGTGAATTCAATGTCACATCAATGGCGTTAACTGATATTTGGCCACAAGCAGACTATATCACGGTGCATGTGCCACTCATACCGCAGACGAAAAGTAAATAAAATTGTATATACAAATACAAATACCAATTTAGATTTGATAAATGCCCAAGTGTTGTCAGAATGTAAGAAAGGCGTCCGTATTGTGAATTGTGCACGAGGTGGTATTATAAATGAGAAGGATATTGTGGATGCAATGAATAATGGGAAATGTGCAGGTGCAGGATTTGATGTATTCGAAGAGGTATGGACACAATACAATAGGTAGAATTCATAAACCCAGGAACCACCGATATACAAGCCACTAATCGATCATCCAAAAGTCGTGTGCACACCCCATCTCGGTGCCAGTACAGAGGAGGCACAAACACGTGTGGCTGAAGAGATTGCCGAATCAATTGTATTAATGAATAAGGGGACTGAATTACGTGGAGCTGTAAGGATACAAGTGACATACAAATACAGTAATATTTACAGATAAATGGCGCAAGTGTTGCAGCAATGTTAAATCCTGAATACGCTCGTTGGATTGAATGTGTACAGCATTTGGTGCGACTTGCACAGGGCATGAGTGATACTATGTTGACACACGTCACCATTGATTATCCTAAATGTAATCATCGCAATGAACATATTGAATTATAATTTAATTTAGACTTGCACAACTGTGTTCGCGCATTTCGCACCGCTGCATTGGTGGGCTGTATGGGACCACATATGGACGAGGATGTGAACATGATCAATGCAGAAATCTATGCAAAGGATAGTGCAATCAAGGTACCAATTCTCCAATTCTACTAACACCCTGCATACAGGTTGAATGTTTGGCGGTAGATGATACCGTGATAACAATTCGTACATGTGATCGTGTTGTTGTGGGTGTGCCCTCGGCGAATGGGGTACGATTGATTGAATGTGGACAGGATATTCGTGCACCAATACTTGGTGGTGTCATGACTGTTGATACCAGTGCTACGATGAATGTTGTCGGTATGTGGCATCAAGTGGTTTATATGTATATAGATTCACCGAAATCGCCCACACAAACATATAATTTGTGTGGAATGCGAATGAAGACAATCGATCCGAGCAAGATGGCAGTTCAAGCCGATGAGAAACACATGAAATGTATCAAGTTTGAATAGATTAATGACAAAATGCCGTCTTAAAATGTATCGTGGTAGTCTAGGAAATCATTTAATTATATCAAGCAACTCATTTTAATTTCTCGCGTGTTTCAACTAATATCACCAATTTTGTTGCATCTATTCGATTCGTTTATTAAAATTGACATTCGATAATATTTCTAAATAAAAATGCATTGGAATTTCACTCGGTCATAAATACGCAAAATATCACAACAAACCGGAAATTATTGAAGTAAATAGCAAATATTTGTAAATTGACAATTAAAATTGCAATAAACGAGCAAAACAAACATGCAACACAAATTGTCACAAGAGCAAGTGAAATCCTATTTGTTAAAGTACTTTCAAAGATACAGTAAATATTAAGAGTTTTGTACCGAAAGATCGCTCCATAAAGCAGCAGTTAATATTTTGGCCCGTAATAGTTTATCAACTTCAAGAAAGGGGCAAATAAAATGGTACAGACTAGAGATGATAAAGAACAAATGTTTGATATCACTAGATAAGTGAACTTCAATTGTACCCGTATTGGTCAAGAGATTGTTGTAAGTAAATATGTAATAAATTTGGCTAATCAGCTTCAGCATCCAATGCACCAGATTCGGCCTTTGAGCGACTTCGACGAAAGAAATCAAATGGACTGCGTTTTGTTGGTTTCGGCGCTGCAAACACATTCATACGAATGAATTAAATAAATGCAATTTACCCATTAACATCGGTACTTGGTTCTTATGTGAGATGTGTAAAGTACATGCCGGTTGTATCCACGGTTCGCCGTCAATTTGCATTGGAAATCGTTTGTGTGTTCTAAATAATAAAATCATTAAGATGAACAGAAATCAACGCAAACCGTATAACAATAGTTGAACATTGTGCCAGACGAGTACCTGATGCACGTAAACCAGCTTTAATTTGACCAACAGCCATCGCTGATTCAAGACCAACAACTTCTAACATACGGTCACCAATATCTGAAATGTGTGTAAATATAACTTTTGTAAAACAATACCTTGTACAGTGCCCTTCACATCTGTAACATCATGTGTTTCATTTCCCTTCGATATTAACATTGGCAAACGTGAAAGATCCTTCTTTCGATGTCGTCCAGATTCACCCCACAAATTACTGCCGCCATATATGGATGGAATATTCAATATTGCAATTCCTTCCATGGCTGACCCTGCAGACAAGTCCAGAGCAACACCGTCGCACTAAACATTTGAAAATATTCATGGAAAATAGTAAAACACAAAATACTTACAACAATTTCAATGTCGTCATGCAGATTCTTGCACGTTCCGGCCAATGTTTCGCCAGTGCCAAATTCAAAATACCACAACTTGTTTTTCATTCGTGAATTGAACTTCTCTGGATGTTTCTCGCGCATAATATGAAAACGATGAGCAATTGACGCGTCCTAAATTTGATAAAAGAATTAACAATAAAATCGAAATTAACTCACGACACCAATGGAGAAGTAATTATTGATAATTGTATTTGGCATTGGATCGCCTTTGTCTGTTGGATCAGTTTGTTGTAGACGTATTTGCCATCGATCAAGCATTACAATTGATGATAATTCAATTTTGTGTAATATCTTTGCTAATGAATCGTTTTCATATCCACCACCCCATGACAAACATCGTGCCAAATCATTTCCTGTACCCAACGGTAACACGGCAACTGGTGGCCGCACATCGCCCTCGTATGCTTGTTTATCTGTAACAAACGTAATTGAGAAATTAACAATTGACTTACCCATGGCATCCAAAACCCATCCAACGGTACCATCGCCGCCACAACACAAAATGTTTATATTTGTTACACCAGCAAACATTTTTAAACTGAAATTTGAAAATACTTTCAAACAATACAACTTTTACCCTTCAACTGGTCCACCGGATGCCAAGTTGTAAACTTGTCGTGGATTTAATAAATATTGAAATTTTCGATACAATCGTTCACCCTGTTTGCCACCACTCTTGGGATTAATGAATACAACAAGTGGTCGTGTTGTTGGTGCAGGTGTAATTTGGAAACTTTGACTCGAATTGAGATTTGATTCGCGTCGAACCATTGTTGGTGGTGGAATATGTGTACTGTTGGGGCTGACTATCTGTTCTTCGTGTGGTGCAATTGTTTTGTTATGATCTTTCACGCTGCTGCGATCCTGCAAATTGCAAATTCATAAATTTATCCCTGATGACATAATGAAAGAAAGTCAGAAACAGAAACAACATATTTCAAGGGGAATAAGATCCAACAAGGTATCAAAGTATGTTCTAATTTACTAATTGCTATGAATTTAATGAAATCAAAATCGGCGTCAAACAAAACGATTAAAAAGACAGATTCTTACTGCATATTGTTTGCGTTGCATCAAAATTGATGCTTTGTGCTAAACAAGTGCACAATCTTTGTCAAAAATATATCATACAATGTCAAAAAAACGTGTTGTAAACTAAAAGTTTAGGCAGTTGTGCACGCCCGTCAAAGTTTAAAGAAAATCTGGCACAAAAATTATATTTCGAATTTTACACATCACTTCCGTCAAACAGCTGTAACTTGGCCGGGCTACAATCTTTGATCTATGGCTGTAATGTTGCTACATCAATTTAAATTACACTAATATTTCCGCTTACGTCACATATTAGCCGCAAATGTACAAAAATGTACGAATTTTACACGTGTTACACATACACGCTAACTACTTTTTACACGAAATATATAAAAACGTTAATGAGTTTTCAGTTTTACGAAAGGTTCGAATGAGCGATGAAAGCCATAAAAGCATTGACCTAGTTAAAAATGGTGCTTCCGGGGTTTTGAATTGAATTTGTGCGTTTACTTAGTGTACAAATAAAAAAATAAGAACAGACCAATACGAGTGGCCATATACTTGTAGGCGGTAGAATGTGATAAACCAACGGACCACATGAACATTCGGGTCGGATCAAATGTATGCAGCGCGTGTGAATCTACACATCAATAAAATAATAAAAGGTTATCTAAAAAACAAACCGTTGTTTGACACCAGCGGCAATGCTTTCCATCATACGTTTTCACTGATTTCTTGCATTTGAAACACTTTTCTGTGCAATTTCCTTCCACCCAATGATGTTGCATCGTTCGTTGTGATGATTCGGTTGCTTTTCGTGATTTCACGTATGTGCTAATGCAATTGTTTGGTGCCTTGGCAACACATCGTTCATGAACCGTGTATTTGCATACTGTAATAGCAGTTTTGCATAGAAATTAAAACAAAAGAACGCGTATTGCGTGACAAATCAAATGATAGTAATTAACTTTGTTCGATGTTTATGAATGACGTGCAGCAAAATACCGTTCCAACAAACAGAAAACAACAGAACTAAAATGTAAACAAAAAGGGAAAACTCACGAGTGCATGATAAACCTTGTTTGCCGCCCCAAGCGACGAGTAATTGAAGACAAATGTTGCACATTGCAGGACGTTTGAATCGACGCAGTTTCCACAAATGATTGCCATCTTCTTTCATGCCCTGCATATGGTAAATAAATAAATACAATTAGGAAAATATGCATTTATTAAATAATCGAACCGAAGTGCTAGGCGACAAAGAAACAGTTTCACATTGGTCGTGATTATCACTTGGACAAAGATCTTCGACAGCGACAACAATAATTACATCATCCTTGTTATCGTTAATATCTTTAACACTCGGGGCATTGCTGCTTGTGCTGTGTTCCGGTGTGTACGCCCATGAACCGGATGAACTCTCAGTAGACAACGTTCGCTTCAATCCCCCACACATTGGGATACAAACAAGGTCCGACATTTCACCAAAACACCTCGATTAGCACTAATTGCCAGACGGTTCAAAGAAAGCTCCACAATTATGACATTGTTTTAATTTTCAAATTATACCGTAATTTTCGCACAATTTCTGTAAAAGCAACATAAGAAGGAACGCAGATTGACAGGAAACTAAATTTAGAAGTGGTGCAAATTGAAAAATGATTTACGGTAAACAAGTCAACCAGAATGAAGATGTCAAACAAGGGTGTTTACGCATACTTCACAACAACTGCAATATAGATGCAATGTTTTTAAGAATGCACATATTTAACCAAGTAAACAGACAATCTAAAAACATCTGAATGCCAAAATGTGTGTTTGAGGTGGCAACAGAATGCATATTCGATGAGCATTATGCACATGTGACAATATTGGCTAAAAATAACATCTTTTGTTTCGACAACAAAACAATTATATATGTGCAGGATTAAAGATTCATTGATACTCACTGAAATGGAGTGGGATGAACACGAAAACGTAAAACGTAAAAACGAACACTTTGTAATGTAAAAAATTACTTTAAAGTATCTAACTGTCATCAAAAATATTTACATTAGAAATTATGCACGAATCATCTGAACAAATACAGATAAGCCTGTTATGCCGCTAAATATGACGCAAATAAACAAGACATACCTCTTGTTTTTGATAATTGTTTTAATAGACGTCACTGCTTTCAACTTGAACAAGTATAAAATCACAAGTTTTGTAAAAGAACATAAATGTGCTCATAACAACAAACATAAACAGACATTACGTGTAAACAGTGACGTGTAAAATGGTAATGTGTATTTCAATAGATCTCGCCTAAACATGTGCATAAGGAGGTGTTTCACCATGTCTATGATTCATAGGGATTTCACGTTGGATTGTATCAAATAAACACAAAAACAAATGAGTAAATGTAAACTGACGAAACAATAAGAGAGTATTTATAATTCCATTACGTAAACCATGTGATTACAAATTGGTGCGTTCGAGAATTGGCTAATGCAGAATCAATCATATTTGAAATGTATACAAAGAGGTGCGTATGTGTGTGAACGAAAGAAATCTGGTACAAGACAAAAATTTAGGGCTGTCGGGTAGCCAAATGTGCATTAAGTAAATATATGCATTGAGATGTGTGTTCAGCATCAAAGCACGAGCACTTGTCGGCCAAATGCATAAGAATAAAAGATCTAATTCCAAAACCAAACAAAATAACGACACTTGAACAAACGCATATCTTGTGTTTATAGAGTTTCTAGATTATAAAACCCGAATTTTGGTACAAAATAACAAAGTAAATGTTCGAACAGTGTAAACACACACACTGATTACACATGAATAAACCAGCTTTGAACTCGTTCAAAATGACACAGTGATAAATGTAGTGTATTGCAATATTGTACAACACATAATAAACACGACGCGCATACAGACAGGAGACACTCAGTGATGGCGTGGTCACAATGTTTCTGTAGATGACTAATCATTTGATTCAATCATGCGCAGTAAAACAACGCAATATTTTCGTGAGTTGGAAGATAATCTTGTGAAATTTGCAAGACGTGTTGAGTGCGTGAAACAAGACACGCAAGAACATTTATGAATGAAGTCAGTAGAGTAGGGTGCGTGTCAGCAAACATAGACGGGGTGTTGTGTTTCGCAACTCAGAGTGGCACATGACTACAAATGTGTATATTTCATTCATGCCGCCCTGCTGCTCATTTTCATTCATGCGAATGTACCCCCGCAAGTTAACTACGATAATGCGGGCGCCTGTTTATGGTGCTAAACATCTACAGACAACATTACCTGAACCACAAATTTATATACACATCCATTAACTTTCACAAATCACATGTTTCGACACAACTATTTATAGAATAAGCTACTTTGGCATCAACAAAACAGATACGGAGTACAGATATGATATATTCATATAGAAATATAATAAAACTAACGGTGTCAAATCCGAGTAGCACCAAGAGTGGAATAGTTGTGAGACCACCACGTTTCCATTCTTCCAATGTTACAGTTCCGTCGCTATCAAAATCGATCTCTCTCATCATGTCGCGTAGAATCTGTATACATATTCTTGTAATTGTATATAATAATATTAATTTGTTGCCTGCAGACAAACAACTAAAAATAGATAATGAATAGTATTGTTTGTCGTTAAATATAGACGTAAACAAGACTATATTTAGGATTGAGAATGGTACGAATGTATGAATGAACGAAGTCACCTCTGCGACTTGTTAATTATACATTCATTCACACGTATTTTAAGAATTTGTAGTCTAAAATTAAACATTTTGTAAACATCATATTAGTAATTAATTGAATGAACGCTGTATGAATGACCCGCTAAAAGAGACGCGTCTAACAACATTTTGAATTATGGACAGCTCTATGACCTTTCACTAGCTATTTCACTTTACTATATGAATGTTTTGAATGAAAAATACAAAACATACGGGTTCCAGTTCAATAGTATCCCATTCTAAATATCTGGCAACACTCATCATTTGTTCGATGATGCTTTCAACTTCCTGAAATTAAAATTCATTGTTTCATTCATAATTTCTAATCACACCGTGCTATCCAGATATCCATTACCATCTGAATCGTACAAGTGGAACACAACTATAAATCAAAATTGAAAGTTCACAAATTTGTATATAAACAAACATTCTAATTTATCTTCTGGTCTGCCACCTTCCAATAATGTCAAATAACAAACAAGATCTTTAAGTCGTACACGTAAGTCGCGAATATCATACAATGAACATGGTGTAACGAGTGCAGTCGCTTGTTGTCTAAATTAATGCAAACATGAACACACAAATATGAAACCTGTGCATATGCGGTGTACTATTATGTGAATGTGGTCTCTCATCGTTCGTCAAACATTCTGGCCCACCCTTATATCCATGACCCGATGTTGTTGATGCTATAATGGTATGATTATGTTCTATATTAACATACCGGCCGAATGAACTGAAGGCCGTCTTCGTTGCGATGATCTTGCCGAACTGGATTGACTATCCGTTGAGCGTCGACGATTTAACACGGCGGCAAGTTTACTATCTGTAACAGAACAACAGTGTTGATGAGCACACAAACATACTCTGTGATGCCGTCGATGGTTTCTCCACCTTAACTGTTGGGATGTGTGTGAAACTGCCTAAATTGTGAGATGAAGAGAGTGTTCAGACCGCGTACCAGATTTGGACATCTTATCATGTAACCGTTCACTCAATGCATGAATATGTTGTTTTGTGTGTTCCACCAATCTCATGGCACTGAGTCGTTCGGGGAATGAAGTCGATGATGCGAGTCCCGACGCGGATGACAGTGAGCGCACGTTTATTGGCGCTGTTAGGGTTGATGGGAGTGTACCAGAGGGCTTCTTGATGAAGGACATGAATAGATGTCGACAGAGTTCATCTGGCACATCTGCGTCCAAATATGTTTGTACGAATCGTGTAAATTGATCGTATGTGATTGTTATATCATGACTGACATCGATGCCGACTTCAAATTCTGTTAATACACCTTTTATTGTTCGTGTTGTGTCTGCAACGCGTATTTATTTATATTTGAATCAATAACATACATGATGCATATTCCTGTAATTGTTTGAATTCAGCCGGACTCAGTTTCGGCCACACGACTTTTGAGGATGTCGACATTTCGTTTTTATTTCGTAATGGAAGACCTAAAATGTAAAACAGTTTTTTGTTTGTTTGTAACACAGAGAGAGAGAACATTATTTAAAACCAAACAAAGCGGCAACGTTTGTCATTGTTTCAGTTACAAGTGCGCCAGTTGTTCGGGCATGATTAATTATATAAGTTTGAGCAATAAAGCTAATTGCTCTATTGAGATGCCATCCTAAACCGACAAAGACAAGTGCAAGCTAAATAAACTTTTTTGCAAAAACATATCAATGTGCGTCATTAAATACGCCGTTAATAGGAACGAAAGTAAACACTCATAGAATATGATAATCAACGTAGACATTGATCGTCCTAATTACAAGTGTAAATCTCTGTTGTATTATTTTTAACTTCTTAGTCATACACCTATTATATTGAAGAAATGTGCAATCCAATATTGATTGAAAACCGAAACATAAGATACATTTACTACAGCAATAAACAATTTAACAAGAAATGATGTTGACAAAAAATTCATGAACATGGTAAATGTAAATAGCACTAATGAACAAGAATTGTTTCGCACAAATTCTCACGCTATTTTCGTACATTTTCTAAGGAAATTTCTATGTGCGAAACAAGCCTAACATGATTTTCACTTGTGTTCTCTTAGAGCAAGTCATTCTATTTCTATTGACTTACACGGATAGAAAAAAAACATTTGCACGCGTCAGTCGAAAATTCATTTAGCGGAATAGTTTTACATCATTTCTGTGCAAAAAATTGAATAGTTTAATAATTTAATTTATAGCAATGATTTGTTCCAATTTAGGCCGATCAATGGAAAGAAAATGAAATTTGATAACATTTCAATAAGAACAATTGTAACAGAAAATGTTTGAATGTTTCATATATTTTCTTTTTATGTAAAGATGAATCCGTCATAACATAAAACAAAGAATTGCGTCAAATTCTAATATTAGCATTAGATTGCGGCGACATGTGCGCATGCAGGCGGGATATTGGTAGACCTTTGTCATAAAATGAAATCTCAGTGTGTGCGCGCACGCAAGAATCCATCAGCGATATTGCATCCGCTTATATACGTGTACCGTACACATTTGAAGAACGCAATAGTTTTTAGTGCCGAATCAGCAATCTCATGAGACAACACATTCATTCACGATTATGTCTTGTGTGTGTGGGCGGCATAAATGTGCTATTCAGCTTAATGTATTAGAAAATGTGGCCAATTTGTTGCAGAGACGAACATCTAGGATGGTCTGATTGTGCAAATTATGCAGTGTCTGGGATTGAAAACGTACAAAAACTGAACTATACAAGTTAGTGACGCGAAAGTGAGAAATAATTGAGTCGCACAGATTAGAAGTAATATTTCATAAAAACAACTCATGCATCTTATTGCGGTGCGTGTGAGCGTAAAATTTGCCATATATACACCGGGCACATATTATGAGTTACTACTCAGGAGTGAAGCACCATGTTGAAATATTAGCCGCGTTGTGTGTGTGTGTGTGTGTGTGTGTGTTGATGCACTGATTTAAACATAAACACACATTTGAACAGGTACACGTAACAGCAATATTGCAATGAATTTGTGCAAATTAAAGCTCTGAAACCCATTTCTATATTTCTATTCAATGTGGATATGTGGTACTCATTGCAGCAAGCATGAATGAAAGTCCTCAATGAATAAGTCAATATAAGGTTGCGGAATGCATTTTCCTTTAACACACAATGTTTGCACAATATTCCGTGACACACCACAGCGCGTGGATTGGAACTCATATTAACAAAAAAATTATACATTCAGTTAGCGCCAATCAACTGCCACCAATACAAATAAGTCGGCGCATAAATAAAACATTATAAAGTGACGATAAAGTTGTTGATTAAAAGCTGTCTTATCAAACGTAAAACGTTTGTCAACAATAAATAACAAACTTTTATTGCAACACCAATTTCATAAGTGCACTGGCATAAAATGGTAGTAGCAAACAGCGGCAATAATAAGCAGATGTAACAAGAGTAGAGTGTGTGTGGGTGTTGGATGCATTGAATCCTCACACACACTCACACACACATAGGGGAATGCTCTAATCTATAACTTATGATTGACACGACAATGAGTTTCATATGTGTTCCAAGTGGATTCACACAATTATCAAATATTGTGTATCAATAATTAAACATTTATATCTTCAAACATCTTATCTTCTACAATATTATTCTTATAATTTATTTCAAAATACACTGTCAGTTTTATTTGACAGCTGACAGACACAAGTGTAAGAAATCAGTGTGCGAATTCGACTCTGCGCATGAGTACGGCGTTGTTTTGAGCCTTTTTCAGAATATATTCACATTACAAATCAATACAAAGTTTGTTAAAGTCACGCCTGTACAATAATGTGATACCTTATGTGAATTGAATTGAACTGAGACAATAATGACTCATTTGTCTTAATAGTAACATTACGTGATCGCATTAGAATGTTTCGACCCGACAAACCTCTGCCACCTATTCCGAAAGGAATTAGTGACAAATTTACGAGTATGATGGCCAAAGGACCGCCACCAACACTTCCAAATAAACCACAACAGGGAAGATCACAGTCACCATCTAAGGATACCGGTTTTGGGGCAAGTTGTGTGTCACAAGCACGTGCAATGTTCGAAAGTTCAATGAAACCATCGGGTAGTCAGCAAAGGTATTTCAATATAAATGATTATATAAATATAATTACATATTTAGTGGACAACCTAAACAACAGCAAACATCCTATGCATCGATGGCATTGTCAATGGCAAAACATGTACCTGTTGGTACTGCTGTTGATATGGCTAAAAAGGTTCAACTATATTAATATTGTTTACGTGTATTTGTAGATTCCAACTGATACCCTTGTTGCGGCTGCTTCGGCCAGTCATCCACAATACGCAAAACATGTTCCACTAGGAACAATGATCGATGCTGCTAAGAAGGTTGACACGCAAACATATGTCAAAGGTGCCGAATATGCAAATAAAGCGTCTACGGCATACAGGTAATCAGTGATACATAATTGCTGTATAATCATATGAATTGTAGTAACAGTTCTTGGTCGGATAACACCCAACCAGCGCCACCAGCAGCACGTCCAACATCGAGTTCAGTGTCATCACTTCGAAACCAATTAGAGGGTAAACTGACAATTGGCAGTGTAGCAGGTGGTGTGCCAGGCACCACACCTCGTCCCACATATCTCCCCGACGACACACCGCCACCACGAGCACCACCAACCTCATTCACATACGTCCAATCGACATCACCCACACGGAAAACACCACCGTCGAGACCACCACCGCCACAACAATCATTGGATGCACAATCACCTACTGAACCATATGCACTTGTACAATATGAATTCAAAGCTGGTGCGGCTGATGAGTTGGATATGAAGGTGGGAAATTTATAAATTTACTATTGACAACATTTGTAGTCTGGCGATATCATTATATTAAGGCGGGCTGTAGACGCGGAATGGATGTATGGGTTTAACCAAAGTACACGTAAATATGGTATTGTACCAATTGGATACCTGTCCATTAAACGTCCCCTACCATCAACTGCTGTCTCGATTGCATCAGCACATGCCCGATCACCGCCAAAAGTGGATGTGGATAGTGGTAGAGGAAGTCCATTGTAAGTGTAGATGTGTGACATTGGAATACAATTGAATTGCAGAATTGGTGATGGACCACGTTGTCAAGCGGTGTATGCGTACACGGCACAAGCACAGGGTGATCTGACAATTGCTGAAGGGGATGTCATTCGGCTACTTAGTAGAGTGGGTGATGAATGGCTAGAAGGACAACTGGCTAATGGACAAAAGGGCGTATTCCCCACTAGTTTTGTTCATATCATTGGTGAGTAATAACAACCTGCAAATAATGACAACTATTTTATGCAGAACCTCTACCAACTACCCACAAAACATCACCTACCCAAGCGTCAAAAGCGCCAGCAATTGATACAGTAACAGCAATGTACGATTATACAGGCAGTGATGCACAGGATCTCACGTTCAAGGTACATTTAATGTCACTATCACACTTCACATGTAGGCGGGCGATGTGATAGAAATAGTGCGGTATGTGAGTGCCGACTGGGCGCATGGACGACGCGTCAAACAACCGAATGTTGAGGGCATGTTCCCGGTGTCGTATGTGTCCAAGGATACGGTCAGGATACGTCATTCATTCTAATACACATCGTTGTTCAGGCTAATCAATCACAATGGGTTGGCAGAATGGTAACGGCATTGTGTGACTTTCGCGGTGAGACGGCCGATCAATTATGGTTCAGTACAGGCGACAAAATCAAGGTGATTGAAGAAATTGATGAAAACTGGGTGAAAGGACAATTACAATTGGATCTGTCCACAAATAGAAACATTCCAACTGGCATGTTCCCTAAAAGTTTTGTTCAGTGATACAAGACGAAGGGATACTGTAAATTCGCTACTCAACTTCTATGCACTTGTTTTATAAAATTAATTCTGCGATATCAGTGTGTTTTAATCAGATTTATTTTCATTTGTACAACTTTAACAATATGCAAAATAATATGGTTTGTAAACAAGATTTACCCGGAGTAATTTTGTAGAAATGAATAAGTTACCATTAAATCAATCACATAGCGGTCAGCGGCAACTGTTGAGATTCATTATTTGAACAATTTAGAGGCTCATAAAATTCAAACAAAAACTCGTCACTTTCCGATGCTCCGCACTGCTCAACACAGGGCTGTGGCTAAAAATACTCTCAAAATATTCAAACCATCAATTTTTACCGTATTCGGCGCCGAATAATCATGATGTAGCAATGGTTGTGAACTACTATTTGTACTTCTTATACTACCACGGTAACTATGCACTGTTGCAGATATTGTTGTTGCACAACTGACACCAAAACTTGTTGTTGTCCCACATCTCATTCGTTGCTTTGGCAACACAGGCGATTGACCAAATTGTGTAAATGTTACGGCCGGTTCTAATAATGTCAAATATGGAAATAGGTGCCTACCGTGATCATCTATGGTAGCTTCAATGACTTGTTGACTTTGGCGTGTCGTTAATCGATACACCTTACCAGCGGCACTATTCTGTTGTTGGCTTGTAGCACTTACATGGGAGTGTCGCCACATTTGCCAATGATGATGACACGCACGGAAACTGCTATCAATTATGCAGTAATTTATCCATAAGCATTACCTTGTCCCCATTGCAACGTAGATTAGCGGGTTAATGGCCGACGATAAAGCCGATAATATGATTGCCATATGCCCAGCCAATGCCATCGTAATTTCATCTGGTGTATATGAAGTGGATAAAAGCAAGTGAATTCGCTGCAAGTGATGTATAGTACAACGTTTGTTGTAACATACGACAGCAATATCATAAATGAATAGTGAATGTAATGTAAGAAACAATGTAACAATAACACAAATAGCAGCGGTTGCCCGTTGCTCGCGATGTTTGTACACGCTGTCTTTCCGAATTGCACGTCGAGCTAGCCACAGTTCACGGATGATAAAACTAGAAATGTGTGCCTTTACTTAATCTGCTCGTATACCCATTCAAAAATGTCATTGCAATGAATGGCAGAATATGAAAATATAGCGGATGCAGTATTAAATAATAGATAATTTGATACAACCAGTTATCATTCAGTTCTGTTGCTACAGTTACTAATGTTCCATTGTCATTTATGTGTAGACGCTTTTCAAACCTAAATAAATTGAAAATAAATCTATATATTTAGAAGTAACCAAAGTGGCGCACGAAATGCAATGGCGGATGCAATAATCGTTAGAATTATGAATTTCGCTTTAGTTCCACTGTCGTGCACGTGTGAATGTATTGGTGCGCCAATTTTCCAGTATCTATGAAGAAATTATGTAAAAATTAATTTCATAAAAAATTAATCAAAATATTGAATAAATGTGTAAAGAATGATACCGATGTGCCGTCAGTGCAACCATGAGCCACATATGTGCCGTATCAATTGTGGCGGATATAACACCAAATGGATATGCCAATATATGATTCCAATCACAAACACGTTCGATGAATGTGAAGTTATTATCATTGTAATTTATTTCAAACATGAAACACAACGATGGCCATGCGTGATGCATTGTAAATAGCAATTGTACAACATCAAAGTAGCACAATGCCATTAGAAATATCTTAATTGCACTTCCACGTCGTGTGTATCTAAAAAGTATATCGAAATGTATAAATTGCAATAGACATACTTAACAATCCATTTTGCTGCAATCGCATTGCATGCAATTCCAATGACACATAATGGCAATAAAATGTAAACATTCAGTGTATTTGTTGTGCTAATGATAATTAATACATAAATATTTTACACATAAATTTGTTAACAAACTGCAAAAATTCCATTCTCTGCACCATATAACGATCGTATTGCATTTGATTCCGACAATTTTCGTAGTCGCGTCTAACATTTTCAACATCTTCATATCCAAAACTTTTATTCTGTTCCATACACGACGGCGAATAAAGCGCCTCCATAGAAAACCAATGCCTTGGAATCACTTTCTCTAAGAGTTTTGACATTTTACTGATGTTCAATTTTGTATAAATTGTTGCCAGGAGAGCAGGCAATATTATGTATGTAGTTAGGTTTCTATGCTAATACATCAACGATAACACAATGCAAAATTAAAATTGTAGGTGTATGAGGAAATAATGAAACGTTGATTATAAATTGAATTCAGGAGATGGGCTGAATGCAATGTGCAGATAATTTATTGTTATTTGAATATTCAACTACAAAAACAATTGTACATGTTGTTGCTTAAAGTTGAATCAAATGAACTGAGTGTGTTGTTTTTATAAACGTATAGACCCATTATTAGGTTAGTGTGCACTGGTCCCAACTTAAGTACAAAAAAATGTTTTCTCCTCAACTCATATGTAAGAGCAATTAATCATTGTTATTCAACATGCGGGCGTAATCTTGGTGATGAAGTGAATAAAACTAAATCGACCATGTAGGAGGCAATGAAAGGTTCGGGTATGTGTGTGTCAAGGAACACGGATTCAAGGCAGTGAGCAGAGAATTTTAAATCTATTCAATTAACAGTTGGCGTAGATGATTGATGAGAATGGATTAAATACATTAATGATACGAGCAAGAAATTAGTTACAGTAAAAATAGACAAAATGTTTGCAATGTAAATGATATGATAAACATGTAAATAGAAACACGTATCAAATAACAAATAATTATTTTGTTAACAATGGGAAAGATAGAAAGTGCATGTGTGCTGTATTTGTTATTAAATGCGCGAGTAGCAGAGGTAAAAAACAAACGCGCCGACCACGCCCAGTTTTATTCAGTTAAGATGGTCTATCCTTCCGTAGTTTTTATTATTATTCCGATGTGCTGTCTACGACAAAAAAAACGGTGGAAAACTGGAATCATAAATGGAATGCATGGGCAGCAGTAGATTAAAAAGAATAACCAGCTTTCTGTAATAATCTTGAGTGCATCTTATTAGAAGCGATCAAAATGAGCAGTGTTCATTATTTTCACGTATTGGCTATTTCAAGAAACTGCGTCAATACACACAAGGAAGAAATAAACAAATGAATAGGTGTTTACGAAAGTTTTAAGAACACGCAACATTTTCAGCAATAACAAGTAATTTTCAGTAACAGCAACAACAAGTTACATTGCTTATAACTACTGCCAAATCTTATCGAATTACATTCATATTAGACAGCTAATTATTTCAACAATGAAACTGTTTGTCATATGTGGCTCTATTAGTCATTGAAAACAGATACTCTATTATTTTGCATTCTGTTGCCACATTTTCGTACACAAATGTTTTATTTGAAACAGACAAATGAAAATGCAATCACGACTAGCATTGAAACATAATATGTACTCACAGATTGCACATGACCGGCTGAGGTGTGGGTACCTCTACAATAAGGTATCAAATCAAAATATACTATTGTCAATTAATATTATAATAATTCATAATGAGATCAGTCATTACCGGAAAACATTATAGATTTATTAATATATATTGAAGAAGCGTAAACAATATATCAACTGAAAAGACGGATATTATACAGGAGCTATACAAATGAAAGATAAGAGCACCACAGAAACAGATTTGAAGATCACAAATGCAGTACATTATAGAAGAATCGACAAATATGTGAGAATTCCATTAAAAACATGTGGCAAGGATACAAACTGTTCGGGGCCTATAAGAAAGTGAACCGCCGGTTGAAACAACGTATTATAAATTAAGACAAAACCCTGTTGCACAGTTGCAATCAACTGAGCGATGATCAATATTAAACAATGATTTATACACCGGAGTCTAATGAACTAGCACGAGCAAGCATACCGCGAGATCTGGCCGAATTTGGACGAGAATTCTGCAAATATTAAAAGCATTTGGCATATGATGCGAATTATAACTATTTGATACATAGTTATCAATTACAATAGCTAATGTATTTCTTTACACAACATAGGACATGGAAATATAGACTTATTTTGGGATTCATCAATTTTACCTTTTATGTTTACAATGTGAGGTCCTGAAAGCTTATTATTGTAGACTGATTATAACATACATTAGAATTGTTCTCAGCCAACATGGGATCATGATTGACACCATATATTTTGATCGCTTTTCTGTTCATTCGTTGCATTAATTCACTGCTAACACGTTGTGCCGTTCGTAGTGATGTGTGCCACTCTTTCAATGAAATGTCATCCTGCTGAGTGTTATTAATTCCATAAACACACTTACCGAATTTGTAAGTATGACTTTTGACTCTTTGTGTCCGTCTTTAAGGCGAACAACAATACAATTTTCACCTTTAATCATTTGCAAATCATTAGCAACATCGTCAACTTGGTCCATAAATACGAGCTACAATATTACGTTAATATAGATTATTTGAAAAAAAAATAGTCCACCTCCGGTTTGCCAGATAAATTCTCGGGATACATTTCTAATCTGCTTGGATAAAGTTTCCCGTACTTGGTTTGCCACGCTGATGTGAATGGACCGCCCAGTTTCTTGATGTACCCGTGCACAATTACATCCGAGTCTACAAATCAAGTTTATTATTGCTAATTATTCCAACCTTTCTCATCATCCAATTTCATCTTTTGTTTTGTTCGTCTCTTCTGTTCGTGTTTATCTGTATCCTGATTAACTAATTCAAATATTGTATCGGCAATCTCTTGCTGCCAACGTTCAGATATGACAATATTGAAATTCTTGTATACTTCTTGGTCTTGTTCGGTCATCTACAATACAAAATGAATATATTAATCATATAAGTGTACCTTAATTCCTTTAACTTCATCATCATCAAAGTTGCCAATATCAAACGCATCAGCAGCATTCACTTCACCCCTGGGTGGTATCAGTGGCGGCTTCATTCGACGCAAATATACTGTTTGCCAGTCAACATCCATAAAAAATGGATGACCCTTGATTTCCTCGGAACTAAAATGGGTTGTAGAGGTGGAAGAGGCACTAGAAATTACCCTCTACCACGACATCCAAGACGATCGACAACATCGCGCTTTAATAAACCCTCAAGAAGATCACGACATTCGTGCGTGAATGTATCGGGTAGATCAATGTCCTATGCGAACATTTCATTATTTCACATTTTACTTGAAATAACTTACCGTAGATAAGGTCATCTTGTCTATTTCATTCTTGTCTTTGGTTTTGTGTTGACGGAATGGGCTGTGCCTGTAAAATAAAATGAAATTACGCATGGACACAACCCAAAAAACCACCACATGACAGTTTTGTGGTCATTTACGCATAGAAATTGAGTGATAATTCATGCTAAATTGTGATTATTAGAATAGTAAAGTGGTTGAAATTAGTTTATTTCCAATGTTACCTACTTAAAACTGTACACGTTAATGTAGCATGATTTATTGATTCACATGAATCGTGTATCCTTACCCTTTTAACAATTTGTACAACATGCAACCAAACGAGAACCAATCCGCAGAGGAGTCATATGCGACACCTTTAGCCAATACTTCTGGTGCCATATACCCATGTGTGCCAACACTTGCGTGAGGCTTCTTTTTCGAGTAATCACACGCCAATCCCAAATCTGATATCCGAACGTGGCCATTCTCGTCCAGTAAAATATTCGCGGGCTGTAATGTTTGTGTTGAATTGTTTCATTTATTCATACCTTTAAATCACGATACACAACACATCGATTATGCATATGTTCAAGTCCTAATATTACTTCAGCGGCGTAGAATTTCATTTCTTCTTCTGAGAACACCCCATGTGTGGACAAATGATAATGTAGATCTCCACCATTCATTAAGTCTAATACGAAACACAATTTGTCCGGTGTTTGGAACGCGTATGTCATACATACAATAAATGGGCAATCATACTGCATGAGATATTTGTGAATGTAAGAAGTATTAAAGGTTCTCTTACCCCAGTACTGACAAGGGATAACATAATGCGTTCATTGAGTGCCAATGTTTCACCTTGTTTGAGCTTAATCCGCTTCTTGTCAAGGCATTTCATTGCGTACCTGTATTGTTCATATTCTAGATATTTATGACAACATACATTTTGCCAGTATCAGCCTTTCTGCATCCATACACTTCACCAAATCCACCACGACCAATAATACGGTGAACACTAAACTCATTCATTGTTAGTTGCATGTTTAATTCCATGTTCTTCCATTGACAGAAACGTGTGAATTTCTCACTGTAATATTTTTATTTTATTGTACCATATTTTAATTTACCTTTCAATAAACTTTTGAAATATGTCGCCTCGCAATTGTTCGCATATTTCTGTCACGTATGGCTGAAAAGACTCCGTTATTTCGTACTTAATAAACAAAATGTGGATACCTGAAACAAACTAGGAGGTACATCAGCTTTCATGATATGCCTTTGCACATGCTGTAATGCCTCTTTGGAATAGTTCTACAGATGAAAATGATATTGTTGTTGTATTTTAAATGAAAATTACATGTGCATGTGCAAGCATTTCAACCATAATATGATGGTCGTAGATTTCTTTGGCCTTCTGAAGTCGTTCTTCTGGTGTTTCCATTTTCTCAAATTCTTTTATTGATTCGTAGAACTTTATTTGCGGGCACGGCGTATCGCACACATTCTCACAAAAATCTTTGAATAACAAGAATCCTAAACATATGTTAACCATAAATGGATTTGATGAAACAAACCAAGTTTCTGATTGAAAATCTTTTCAAATTTCATTTCACCGGTCTTTTCCAGATATTTTTGCATTATACTCTTGACACTAAAACACAAAAACAATTAATATATAATGTTTGAATTACATACCTCGGGTCAGGTAATATTATCTTTTTACTTGCTCTGGCTGCTGGCTGTGTTCTACTTTTCTCCATAGCCATCAAATAACTCACATCCTGCAGTACCGCTTCCAAATCCGCCATTGTTTATCCTCTTGTAAAATTTAGAGACGTTTAATAGTCCACTTTCTATGTTGTGGCGTCATATATTAAATTATTCATTCTGTAATCAACATTTTCCCATTACAAAGTATGTCATCAAAACAAAATTTAGAAATTAATTAGCTTTAATTTATAGAAATTCAGCAGGGAAATAACAATTGTACAGTTAACAGCATTTGCCGTTCTTGCAAACACCGTTGCCATGCAAGAATATCATGAAAGAGAATGCCAACTCGCATGGAGGCAAGCGCACGCAGCTACAAATTTAGTTTCAACACTAGATTGATTAACTCGAAAATTGTGATCAATAAAACTACTTAATAAGCGCAGTTGCAAAAGTTGAAGCTTCTGAAATCAATGAAGTGTACATAAAGTGCAACCTAGAGATTCTTGCAATGAATATCGTAGTGAGTGTTTCAAGTAAATAACGTCGTTTGACGTTGCCAAGGCAATGTTGAATGCATGAAAATATTCTAAAAATATGAATATTATAAACATAAAAGCGGCTCATTTATTATACACGAATAAAATAATATGACGCAGGTGTTATTTATAATGCTTTTGCACATAAATCAGATCATGCACGAATTGTCAATGACTTATTGTTTATACAACGTCATCACAACACGTAAGTATTGGGAAATGTGAAAAGTGAATTGTTTTAAAACGTGCAATATGGTTCAGCTGGAGTTCATATGCACTGACACGTTTAAGGAGCGTGTAAGAAACAAAATGGTGCGCGACGCTCGAGGACACAAAACAATGGCGTCCCACACTGAAATTGAGTAGCAATTTGAATATTGTGGTGTAAGGGTAACCAAATGATAAACGAGAGTCGAACGAGTTTCAAACAACGCAAGCATCTGACTTAAACTTCTACATAAAAAATATTGATGGCCATGTTACGAATTGGCTTTTAGGGAAACACATGAAAGTGCATTATTGAAAGGCAACACGCACACAGTTCTGTCCTGCTGTTCGTCAGCTTTTCTAATTAGATTTGAAATGTTAGCGTGCAGAATACTAAACGCGCGGCTACAATTTATAATAAAGCAAAGATATGAACGTCACCTGCTACAATATCGTTAATGCAAAACAATTCAACAATAGCTTTATGCGGCCGTATGTTATGTCAGTTACTGGATAGGAGGTATATGCAAGGAAGAGAACCAATTTATTTAAAATTTATGGCACGCACATAAATTGCAATCAGGGAACAACAACTGCGAATTTTCACTTGAAGACACGTGAAGCATTTTATGTGGCTGTAATTGGATTTGCATTTAGTGTACCATACTTGATGTCAAAATACATCTCATATTAAGGCATGTGTATACAGTGAGAAGTTATTGATGTTAACAGGTGACACGACGTAGGGATATAGTACATAATCATCAGCATTGTTGGTTTATGTGCACACACGTTTGTCATATTGTCGTGTGTGTGTGTGTGTGTGAGCTTCACCCGTCCTACTTACCAGCCTATATATCTTTTATTCGTCGCTGCGTGTTACCCTTTTGCGAAAATCGATAGACGCCTACAGTTGGTACACGCGTGCGCTATCAATATAACTTGTGTTTTTCTTGCAGCACCCGCACTACAAATTGCACACAAATGCTTTTAAGTAAAATGATAAATTGTGCGCAAGGTGTTACAAAACATGCTACTTAATTGAGTTGTTATAAAATGTGCATTTCTTACACGATTTCAATGTTGTCTATTTTTGCAGTAAACACATTCGCTTCTTCTCAAGGGGGAACGTGTAATGCAGTTTGTGCATATACAGCACGGTTCACTAACATTTTATTTCACAAAACTTTTCGCTAAAACAAATGAACAAATATTGAGATCTTTGGTATTGTATCTGAGCTAATTGGTGTTGATTATCTTGGCAGGAAATGTACAAATTATATAAAATCACAAACAAATATCCTTATTTTTCTTTCGACGCCTGATAAATGTGGAAGTTCTTTTGGCACAATTGTTCCAGTAGGTCACAGCCTAAACAACAACAACAATGATATAAATGTTGAATTAATGACCTTGTTGTCGTTCATTGAAATATTTAGTAGTCCACGCATTCAACAACAGATCCGAATAACGTATTCGCATAAAATACTTCAAATACGCCGAACCAAATGGTGATGGAAATAGACGTGTGAAACTACCACGTCTATCATACTCATCTTCTGTTTCAATTAGGATACGCACATCTGATGGTGTTATATTTGATATGATTTCAGCATCGACATTCTTCAATTTATATTTGTTATTTGTTAATGAACATACGGGTGTTTCAGCAAATAGTGCCTCAAATCGTGTTCTCTTTTCACGTTCGGCACTTGTTAAATATTGATCAATCGGTTTGCATCTGTAATCGGCAACCAATGATGATATTGGTGCTTGTGGGCTATAATTGATTCATTTAATTTATGCATTTTGTGTGAGATATGTGCAGAAATGTGTAATTACCATGATGGCACAGCTGTACGCGTATCACCACTATTCATAGCAGCCGCATCCCATTTACACACATTATCATTTGGTGGAACTTGAATACCAGCCAAATTAAGTGCATCACGTGCTAACGGGTATTTCACTTGTCGATCTACTTCCGTTGCACTTTGCAAACTGACAAGCAAGTGTTGAATATGAATATGAGCGTGACTAACCTCGGTGAAATGTTCACTTCAAGCAACCATGGTTTCAATTGTTCATCGAGAAGAATATCGAATCCCAGTAATTCATAACATACAAATGAGTGTCGTACATGTGCATTTAAATGTGACACAATTGATGTTTCACAACAAATGACCGCCTTTAATACAACGTCTACGATTTGTTCCATAACAGTTGCCACGTTGTGTCCCCGCTCAGATAAATATGACCATAATGTACGCAATGACCTAAAATTGATAAAAATGTGCGACACACAATATTCGCAAACCATTTATCACACGGTTGTTGTTCATTGTGTTTGTTAATGCTGTAATTAGTCAAATGCATAAATTGATTTGACAATGTCGCTGGAGCATTTGAGTACCTACAACAATAAATATTTCTTTATTATTATTATTATTTAATACTTTTGACTAGCAAATCTTACTAGACCATCTTCATATAAATAGATGCGTAGTGGATTGAATGATGTGACGGCGACATAGAGACGAAGATCAAATTTGGTATCATTGATTAGAAATGGTCGTTCAATATATCTGCACAAAATAAGTGAGTTAGCCCCTGTCAAAAACAAAATCAAACTGCAGATGTTTGCGTGCGTGCCCCTTGACAATCCTCAGTGCAGCCAATTATATTTAAAGCATTACAGCTACTGCTGCATTCATATCATTTTACTTACATCCGTCTACTAGGCGGATACATTTAGTGTCGAGTGTGCGCGCATATTTATACACACACCGCAATTTATTTATGAAATTGCCCTATTTTTGTGTCCTGTTTCTTATTCGTTTCAGATAAAAGATGTAATTCAATCCCTTGCATGTAGGAAATTGTGGTGTTCGTTGAACTAATCAGGATTGTATATAAAAGAGAGAGAGCAATTGAGTCAGTTACAAACAACTGTCGCATACGCACAGCAATCAGAAACACACAAGCATACGTTAAGCTCATGGACGGAAATGACTCTCACAAAATCGATGCTTCACTTACATTTGAGCGACAACTTCTTGATCTCGTGGTACTTTGCGCCATTGACACACGATTTTGATACCACTGCCACGTGCTAGGGCCGGCTGTAATTCATTTATTAGAACATGATACCCTGTAACAACTAACTGGTTTTAGTATAATTCGCACAGTGTTTGTGTTGCACGAAGGAGACTCCACTTCGTCTGAGCCTGTAATTGATTGTAAACAAAGATTTCAGCGTTTCAAACCTTTCATGTATTGCTTTAATTTAGCCAACTCAGCAGGAAGTATAAATGTGTTTGGCATAATGTTTAATGCGTGTCGACCATGAATATTAGCGGCACGTTGTAGATTTTGCCATAGACGATCCTTTCTTCCAAGATGAAATGTACCAGCAAAGTGATTGATCTAAAACATTGTAATGTAACTTTGGCATTGGTAATACTTTCTGATGTGGAAATACTGTACGATAACGTTTTGATGTCATATGTCGACCCCAAAATCCAAGCCAGTAGAGGTTTTCTGCATAATTATGATGTGAATTAAAAGATAGAATATATTCGGATTTACCATCAACGACACTAAAATGACTGTTTGCTAGTGTCTTCCTCATTACTTTCGGTAATAACGAATTGTGGCACCAACATAACAGCTTTCTTGTTTTGCGATCAGGTTTCGAAACTGAATATTTATATTTATAAGACCTTCACAGCTACCTCGATCAGGTGACACAGCAAATTGAATTGTCGGTGGAACATTTGAGAATTTACTATGTCGGTAGAATGGAATCTTTAACCGACATGAAGCACTATCAGATGATGAAGAGATTGTATCTGGTGACAGTCTGCAATTTTGTAGCATTCACTGAATTATGATGATAGGCACGTACACATCTTGCAAATGTTCCGCAAACGACACTGTTGTCAATTTATTTCCATATCCATTACGTGTTGTCAATGTTGTATCACACAAACTATCACATTTATCTAATGTTGTTGGAGGTTGTGGACGTGTCTGTAAATAATATGTGAAAATATCTATGTTTGTTACATACGAGACACTGTGTGACAAATTTGAGAGGTTGAAATGATCGCGTTGTTGCCATTACTTTACTTGCAGCATCAGCGTCGCATGTCGAACTTGTATCATCTAAATAATAATTTTGTTGCAATACCATTTCATTACCAACAACATCATCACGATGTCTCTTTCTGGACGAGATTGGAGACCGCAAACATTGTACCATTGATGTTGCTATATCAATCGGACTACGCCATGGTATACATGCGCTGTCACCTGCTATTGATGTATCTTCAGGTGAGTCTATTGATGTGCCCCTGAATGTTGTGCTGTGGTTGCAGTTTATAGGTATACCTATTTCGTGTGAATCCATTCAACTTCGTTTTACATTCCTTCTCTTCATTGTTGATCATATGTGTCTGCTCGTTAATTATTGACGTTGACTGAAAGGATTCGTGTTTATGCTTATGAGATGAATATTCACCTGCACATCATTATCATCATTCTCATCTGGCATATCCATATCTGCATCAATTGAATCTAAATAATTCATTCGTTCAATGTTCTCTCTCATTGTCCAAATGTCTCGTTCATCATCAATGTATTCCTCCTCGTCGACACTCGGTTCACTTGATTTACTCGATTGAATGTCCTCATCATTATTACATTCTGTGTTTTCTGTGTTGCGTAATTTATCTTAACGTTGTAAACAATGTTACGTTTACCTTGTTCAGCGTAAGTGTTGTCAGTGTCATTCACGCCCTCTGTAGGTTCAAGCAAACTACACTTTAGCTGTTCCATATTGAGTAAAAACAAATTATTTGTGACAGTCACTTTTTTACTTGTCAACCGCACGCCATGCTGTATTGGAAACAAGCAGAGAAACTAAAAAATGACATTCAATATTTGTTCTGCGTAAATAACGGCGGCGGCTACGAGACATATAATTTTGTGCATAGGCCGGGACAGTTTGCCAGTTGCCTTTTCGTACCAGCGTTTAATGATTCCTCACTCTGCAATGTTCTCCCTCTATTAGTATTTTGTTTCAGTTTATGTCAATTATTAGTTGTTGAATACTTAAGTATAATGTCGAGTGTGTGTCGTTGTTTTACGCGCGTTTCTTTTGTTCCGGTGTTCTGATTTGAAATTTATTTTACTTTCAGTTCACATAAAAACACGAAATTCATCTGTATGCAATAATTGCTCAATCGTTGGGCATAAATTCTATACCAGAGGTATTTTATTTTGAACTTATTCATTGAATGATTTTTGAAGGTATCACAAACATGAGCGGAAAATCTAAATCTAAGTCGAAGCCTAAGGCCTTGCGAAGGCGTGCAAAACCCCTGGTTCCGAAGTGGAAGCTTTTTAGAGCCAAAGAACCATTGTTATCCGTATTTATGTGGGGCGTTAATCATACGGTTTGTTTTTTATTTGTGGGGAAATATTATCCTTTATTAGGTACGTGAATTGAGTCACGTTCCACCTCCAATGTTGCTAATGCCAGACGATTTCAAGGCGTACAGCAAAATTAAAGTCGACAATCAATCGTTTAACAAGTTCGTTTTTTCATTTTTCTATGCAGCGTATCCCAACGAAAAAGCCACAGAGCATAGGCGGAGAAATATTGATGGCAAGGAGGGGGTATTTTGAGAAAATTTTGGGAAAATCCCGCTAATTATTGCGCTTTTTCCATTTTACTTGCAAACACCTAGAAGATGCCGCTGATTTGGCGATAGAGGAGGGGGTATTTCTGAGAGACGAGGGGGTAATACCCACGATCCCGCTGCACTTCTCCGCCTATGCCACAGAGAATCGCAAAACGTCGATGTATTTTGAACACAAAACATTTGCATACGGTTTTAAAAAAGAAATTCCTAATATTTCACCAACAATGCGATCCTATCAGCTGAAAAATATAACCTTTTCTTTTTTAAAACCGTATGCAAATGTTTGTGTTAAAAATATATCGACTGTTTACTGTTCTCTGGTTTTTTCGTTGGGATATGCTGTACATAACTTAGACGACGACAAAATATCTGTTTTTGAATGTTTGATCGTACATTTTTGTTACGTGGATATTGCTCTATTTAACGAAACCCGGTACAGTATGTGTTATAGATGGAAATGCATTAATTAGTTTTTGACTTACTCTCTGTATAAACAGTTAGGTATGAATAACATTGTACATTTGATTGATGTTATTTTCACTTGCATCTAGTTTCTCTCACGGAACTTGATCACAATTTCTATATAATGCTTTGTTATGTGTGTGCCTTCATGAGCCATAGAAGTCGCACTAGTGGGTCAATACTTGTGACATGCGTTTTATGATTGCTTGTTTTGCACAATGTTCCCTCGACATAGAGCATTCCTTGGGACATAGCTGCGCACTAGGAATATTGTTATTGTCAGACAATTAATGCACACAATGAAATTATTGCCGCTCCAGTTTACTCATAAATTCGAAATACGTGTCTTTGGTATAGCTAGGTTCGAAAAATGTAATAAGGGCTTAGAAGAAATGAATTGAAAAAATTTGAACGAAAAAAGTAGAAATAAAATATAGAATTATTTCATTTATTTAGGGATCACATGCCATCGCATTTCAAAGTGAAAGAATATTGTCCAAATGTATTTCGCAATCTACGTGAACGGTTTGGCGTTGATGAACAAGAATATTTGGTATGTTTATATAAAAGATCGACCTTTCCTTGTGGTATTTGTGCTTCGTTATTTGTTTTTTTCTATTTGTCACTCGGTTTATTTTATTTGTACATGTTGTATCGTTATTTGAATATAGAATTCGCTTACCTCACACGCCCCGATATGGGTGCGTCCAACATATACACAACAACAGCAACAACAACGATTACAAACACCATCGACATCACTGGGATGGGTGACACCGAGTGCAAGTACACCATCTCTATCTCCATCACCAGCATCGACACCCGTCTCACCTCGTCTCAGTCCCTTCACATTCCCACCCACACTATTGACGCCCTCCATTAATGGCATTCTTAATTCTGCTAATGGCAAATTTGCAATCAAGGTCACGCAAAAGACTGATTTGGTACAGCGTTTACTGGAGAGACTCAATCAATACCATGAGGTTGTTGTAATTGGAATTCATTAAAGTTATCATACGTTAATATTTGCTCACTTGTATATTTTTTCCTATTAATGTGATTGTTTTCATCTAGTTTAACATGTGACTTTCTGTGCATGTTTGCGTATTTCTTCTAAAATTAACACTTATTTTGCCCAAATTTCAGCGATCCGTTACATGGGATGAACCGGTTCCAGCTGAATCGCCTGGTCGAAGTGGTTCACATTTATATACAACGTACGATGAGAAATTCATATTGAAAACAATGACAGCCGAAGAAGTTGCCGAACTACACTCCATTTTACGGCAGTATCACGGGGTGTGTTGTTTTTATCACCTTTGTTGTTTTATTACTAAACCTGCTGCCCAAATGTAGGAGGCGGAAGAGCTAGGAATGTAAGCTAGGTATGTCAGAATAAGTGCAGAGAAACAACAGTTGCTAACTTTTTATGTTTGCCCTTTGAGTTAGTTCCTTGCTATTTGTCATCGTGTTTTTATCTGACATTGATGGCTGTTGTTCTGACTTATGTTTCAATCATTCAGCAAATTCCTTTCATTTTAGAGATTGTAAAGGGAACATGTTAGAAAGCGAGTTTATTTTAACATTGACAATAATCATCAGTTTGCAGTGTTTAACATTAATTAAACGTGAAATGAAAAAGAATAAAATTATTATTATAAAATATATATGGACATGAATTCGGGAAACTTAATCTCTTATTTTTAGTATGTTGTTGAGAAGCACGGGAAAACATTGTTGCCACAATACCTTGGTTTGTATCGTTTGACAGTTGATGGCAATGAAACATATGTAATTGTAATGCGTAATATTTTGGGGCGAAAGTATGCTGTGCACAAAAAATATGATTTGAAAGGGTCCACGGTACAACGTGCGGCGAGTGACAAAGAACGAGTACGTGCCATTTCCTATAATTTTATGCTCTTGTTTACAGGCCAAGGACTTGCCAACATTAAAAGACAACGACTTTCTTGATGATAATATAAAATTGCATTTACCATACGATGCTGAACAGAAATTGGTTGACATGCTTGCATCCGATACAAATGTTAGTTTCATTAAATGTTCAATTCATCTTGCGTTAAGTTTTTGTCGAAATTGAATCTTATGGATTATTCATTACTCGTTGGTATACACGATTGTGAGAGGGCGCGCGAAGAACGCCAAGCACAAGAACCAGTACAACCAACAACAACCGGCGAATCATCGGGTGGCGAAGTGGCCGACGATGAGGAAGAAGGTGGACAGGAGGCAGCTGTCGATCAACCAACACCACCTGATTCTCCTATTCCATCAACTGGCGCATTTGCACCGTGTCTACAAGAATCCAGAATTGATCTCGATCACGAATTTTATGCTATCAATTCTCGCAACGGTACATCAATCAAATATTCAATATTGTCATGATTATAGATGCGCCAAAAAGTGAAATCTATTTCATTGGCCTCGTTGACATTCTAACGTACTATGGTATGAAAAAGCGAACGGCATTTGCAGCAAAAAGTGTCAAATACGGGGCTGAGGCGGAGATTTCCACAGTGGCGCCAGGTTTGTGTTCTAATTTTACGATAGAAACAGTGAATTGCATATAGATCAATATGGGCGACGTTTGTGTGAATTCGTGTCACGACATGTAATCGGCCGCGAACCGGGATCCGTTGAGGCGGCCGTTGATGAGATGACCATTGCACCGAAACAACATACGAACCGCAGTAGTGGTGGTCGTACGGCTTCACAGAGTAGTCAACCTGGTGAATGTAGCGGCAAATAATCTTGCTAATCCATTTTTCCATATTCTTGCTGCTTATTTGTGCTCCGGTGGATTCTGCTGTGTGATTTTTGATGACAGTCTGCGATGACATCGTGCTCCCCATTTGAAACGTTTTTCTTTTGGCAGCTTTATTAACAATACTTCCCATTCTGACTTATAATTCTGATATTTTTGTTAAGTTATTTTCCTGCATTTTTATTAAAGTTTGCGCCATAACGTTTTACAACTGTTTTACGCACACTTTACTAGTCAGTTGTTTTCCATGCGACATATATTCGATTATATTTATCTTTCGCTATTTCATCAAGCATTATTTATACATGACATTTATTTTCGCTGGCATTTACGTCAAAATTTCTTGCATTAATTGTTTATGGGCACATTTCCTCCGACATATTCTATTAATGCAATTTTCCATTGGTTGTCGACATTAATTACATTACATATATTTAATTTATTCTCATTTTAGTTTAAACCTTTGCAATAAACTGAATCTTCGATTTTGAAGTTGGGAATTGTATAAAATGCTACTGAATTGGTTTGCTGTCATGGCAACCAGTCGCTATTCTTGCTACAATGAAACATGTGTCATAAAAATTGTGTTGCTGATATTAAACCAATTCAATAACAGATGACATCACCCATGTCAGAAAGTGGCAGTGACAATGTCAAGGTGGTGGTACGTTGTCGACCATTGAGTGAGATGGAAATTGGCCAGGGACATACAAATGTTGTCAAGGTACGGAACGCATACATGGAACAGTAATTGTTTAACAGATTGATGCATTACGAGGGAGCATAAGTGTCGAACATTCAGAACAACCACCAAAACAGTTCACATTTGACACTGTGTTCGATCAGGGTTGTGCACAAATGCACGTGTACAACACATGCGCGCGTCCCATTGTAGAGAATGTGTTACAGGGATACAATGGTGAGATGTGTTGAATGTGTAAATCATGATTCAGGCACTATATTTGCTTATGGACAAACGGGTACAGGGAAGACATACACTATGGAAGGGCGACGAGATAAGCCCGAAGAGAAAGGTTAGAAATATCAATATTGACATATGGAATGTTGCAGGAATAATTCCTAATTCATTTGCACACATTTTTGCCCACATCTCCGAAGCGAATGAAGGCGTCAGATTTCTAGTTCGAGTGTCATATTTGGAGATTTACAATGAAGAAATCAGAGATCTGCTCGCCAAAAACCAAGGTGTTCGATTGGAGGTAAATAAACTTCACATATATATGACGTATCTTGTGAATTAGGTGAAAGAGCGACCCGATGTCGGTGTATATGTCAAAGATCTGTCAGCGGTTACAGTCGGCTCCGCCGATGACATGGACAAGGTAATGTTCAAAATTTAAATTCAAATTGTTCTCAATGTATTTCAGATAATGACATTGGGTAATAAGAATCGTTCAGTAGGTGCAACAGCAATGAACGAGCACAGCAGTCGATCACATGCTATATTCACTGTAACTATTGAGTGTAGTAGTATTGGCATGGACAAGCAAACACATTTTCGTGTGGGAAAGCTGCATTTGGTCGATTTAGCCGTACGTTGCAAACAATTATAATGTCTAGAAATGTATAACAGGGCAGCGAACGACAATCAAAGTCACAAGCGAGTGGGCAACGTCTGAAGGAAGCTGGCAAGATTAATTTATCACTATCTACACTGGGTAATGTCATCTCTGCATTGGTAGATGGAAAATCGACATTCATTCCGTATCGAAATTCAAATCTCACTAGATTATTACAAGATTCACTTGGAGGCAATTCCAAAACCTTAATGGTATGTAAATCCATTGATTTGTGCGACTGTTGCAGTGTGCAAATATTGGTCCCGCTTCTTATAACTACGATGAAACCTTATCAACTCTTCGGTACGCAAATCGTGCCAAGAATATTAAGAATGCACCGAAAATCAATGAAGATCCAAAAGATGCATTACTTCGAAAATTCCAAGAAGAGATTGAGGCGTTGAAACGACAACTGGAAGACGGTATGAAACATGTTTCATATTGATTCCAATGTTATTTAGGTGGTGGAGAAGAGGAGGGTAGCGGTGACGAGTCAGGCGATGATGAAACGGGTGAAGGTGGTGCAGAAGGTGGTGGGAGAAAGAAACGAAAACGTATGTATTAACACTATGTATTGTATAGCAACAAATCAACCTGCAGGATTGAACTCGGCTCAGATGCGTGAAATAGAGGCGCTAATTGATGTTGATAGGCGTAAATTGCAAGAAGAGAAGGGAATGGCAGAAGGAGAGCGGAACGCACTAGAAGCGAAGTTAAAGCAACGTGAAGATGATTTGAATAAAGCACGGTTTGCAACAAATAAAAGTGTTGCAAATCATATGTTACAGTGAGGCACATGACGCTCTACAGAAGAAGTTGGCAGCAATTGAGAAACGTGTTATCATTGGTGGTGTGAATGTACTGGAGAAACACGACGAGCAAGCGAGATTATTGAATGAAAATAACAAAGAACTAGAGAGTCGACGTGCTAGGGAAGCCGAATTACGTGCTGCACTACAACAGAAAGAGGTTGAATTATTGGGAATTCACAGCTTGCAACTTATTTGTTATTCAGGCTGAACGAATAGATATTGAAGAAAAATACAAAACACTTGAAGAAGAAGTGCAGGGTAAAACTAGGAAATTGAAGAAAGTATGGGGAATGTTAACTAGTGCGAAGTCTGAGGTAAATACAACGTCATTAATAGAACAAACATAGCAAATTGCAGATGGCCGACTTAGAAACAGAACATCAACGCGAAATGGAGGGTCTGTTAGACAATGTGCGCGAACTTAGTAAAGAGTTGCGCCTGCAAATGCTTGTCATCGACAGTTTCATCCCCAAACATTATCAAGTATGTCATATCCAGTAGAATAGTTTTATTCATAAATATAGGAACTTGTTGAACGCTATGTTCATTGGAATGACGAGATTGGTGATTGGGAACTAAAATGCATCGCGTACACTGGAAATAATATGCGCAAACATGAGGACAATAATGATGATGGGCGAAAAACAGATTCGGGAACTGGCACAGTAGTCGCTGGAAATGTAATCTAAACTGACACACCACAAATTGACAAGTATTTTTAGTATCACCCACCTGACTTGTCTGGTATATATCTTTCTTATGACGGCAATAGACGCGGAGCCGCAAATCTACATACAATGGATGGCAGTAGGACAACAGCAAAGACTACCGTGCAACGTAAAACGGCAACTAAGAGGTATTTTTTGTGTAATTAACGAAAATCTACATTTATAGGGAAAAGAAGGAAGCGAGATTGCGAACACTTTTTAAGTAAATGTTATGCGATATTGCCTTGGCTGTGGTACTCTAGTCACACTAACAAACGAATAATGGAATCTCACAAAAGCTCAATAGAATTTCATCTCGTATTCACCTTTATGTCACTTTTTCTCAATTAAATGATCTGCGGACTCATCAAAAATAAAAATAACATAGTATAAAATGCAATGTAACGTTCACACAACATAAAATACAATCGACTAAAAATAAAACAATAATAAAAGATCAAAATCCGTGCATCTTGCACTGTTCTTCTGAGACGATGCCAACTTTAACGAGGAAATCTTTGACAAGTTGCCGTTGATCACCGGCCAATTGAATTACTTTACCATATTCTGGATGATCGATCACTGTACCATTGCACTGAAATATCTGCAACAACAAATAAGAATTAGAAATCATTAATTGTGAAACCTTTTTGAAATGCTGCACGAGACGTCCCAAATCATTTTTATCGTCAAGACCTTGTATTGTTGTGATTGTTTTGCGCGTATTACGTTGTTGTAAACGAATGTGAACCAAGGATTGACTGGAACCAGTTTCTTCATCAAGCTGTTCGAATGAGGCTACAATGTCATCATTGAACTAGAAATAAAACAACTTGCCTCCCGGCTTCGCTAAATTTTGTATATTCTCCATGACTGATGTATCGGTAGCTTCTGTTAATACATAAAGTAAACAGTAAATACGATGTAGAAAAATGAAACAAGATGGCAAATCGAAGATTCACCGATTTAATCAATTTGATTTATACTTTTTTTAAAAAGCAACCGAAAATTCAATATAAATTGGAAATGATAATAAAATAAATGACGCTAACGGTTTACGCGGAACATTGCCCACATTTCAAATGCTCATTTATAACGACAAGATATAATTCTATTTATCCATAATCTCAAATGTGGATGTGTTCTCTAATCTACATTCACCTGATAATAGTCAACATTCAAACAAAATATTCATTTGAGCATTTTCATTTGTTAAGACATTTATAAAATGTCTAGTAGAAAAGCGGAATAAATAAATATATATATATATGATATAAAAATATTTTTCAATCACTGAGTATTTTTAATAATAATAAGTTGTCTCTTTTATTTACATGTCGGCCGAAACGTATTGGCAGAGGAGTTGTGAGCATTTTATCCGTCGTCGCAGTTGGTCCGAGATAGAACCCTGAATTTGCATCGGCATTCAATTCTTTATTATTTCCCTCTCGATTAGGACCATCCACTATAATATAAGATTGTTGATCGTAAGTCATATGGACAAACCTAGTTTGTCAATTTTATGCCCGAATGCAAGAGAAAGACCGACTAATAGGAAACAGATAACTGTTAATGTGATACCCACGGTGGCAACCAATGTTTTCACTCGTTGTTGATTGTGTTCCTTTATTGCGCGCATTTGTGCCAATGCAAATTCATGTTCATCCATATACACCACTTCTGTATATATTATTCAAAATTAAAATTCAAAATTAAAATTAATATTAATATTATAATTGTTACTTTACCGTGGGCATTCATTTTTATATCTGGCACATTATCATAAACGGATGGACTATGCATATAGATGTATTGTGGTTCCAAATTGAATGTACAATTACGTTTGCTGTTTATTTCGATCTCGGGGATTAACTGAGTCGATAGCTGCGGTGACACGTCTATAACACACGTTTATTGATTAATTTTTAATAATTACCAATAACAGAATCTTTGTGACTTTTCCTTCGATGCCGTTTACTTGACTTTGAACTTGAAGGATTGAAGTAGTCACTACTCTCGGACGTTGCACGTTCACTTCGTCGACGATGCGATGAATGACGTCGTGTCTTTTTGTTTATACTGTCAATTAGTTGATTTGAATCAGCGACGACGTCATTGTAACTTGTTGATGGAATACTGTTCAACTGATTAGCTAGATGTGATTTCCCTTGTGTAGTGTCAACTGAGGTTAATGTTTCTCCTTCTAACATTATGTGTGTTAGAGGGAAGGAAGTAGGTCGTAACGTGAATTGTATTTAAACAAATGTGAAAGGTGTGCCCAGTAGGAAGTTGTTTTCTACTTTAGCCACATTACAGCACAAACTGAATTAATCATATTGTGTGTGTTGATATTTTTTGCGCACCAAATAAATCTGTGCTGTCGCCTAGAATGTGTTTTTACACAATGATTTTGTGTAAGAATTCCTGCAAATAAGGTAAATGAATCTCGTTTAAGATATAAGCAAAACAAATGCGTTGCAGCTGACTCGCATTGTTGCAAATGAATGATTAATAAAGTTTGATGCATAAGTGGCAGAAGATTATGAATAGGTTTTATTTGGAACAGCAGGAGCGGATGAATATTTATATGAATGAATAGTATTACGAATGTTTAGCTAATAGTTCAGTAAGTTTGATTAACCACCCTGTAGGTACTCACATAAAATGATGGACAATAATACTCAACTGACGTGCTGCATAAAATAAACACTAACATACTTTGCACATTTGCTGCTCATCCGGAGAAAAATTATAATACTGCGAAGATGAAAAGAACCAAGCTGAGCTTATTCAAAAAAACACTGGGGTTGGAAGTCGTAAGTGACGACATTCTATTTGCACAGATGCAGTCTTGATTGCGTTGTATTGTGTTTACAAAGTGTGTTTGTTGCTAAAATAATGAAAACTGAGCGTGCAAACACGCCATTGCAGTAATTCCGCTATTCAACAATTGTCATGCAAGTGCAAATAACTTACGCGATGCAATAAACGTTTTGCAAATAAATTTGCATTTAGATGAATGTTAAGTGAAAATGGAAAGAACAACGATTTCCCCATCGGTACCATAATATCCCACGAGGAACAAATAAGACGAGCACACACACACAAAATAACAAAAATGTCCTTTAGGGCATAATAAGGTAGAGTCAAAGAAGTTGTGTCAAAAGAGAACACATAATAATAATAACGTAGACATGTGAAATGTGACAAAACAGAATTGTGAAGCTCGCCCTCAAAACCCACTTGAAATACACATAGAGCAGTGCACAACAAGTGAGTGCTGATGACGTAAATAGAGTAATTGTGTTCCATATGTTCAACAATTGGCAATAATAATTTAGCTGCTTGCTTTAAACTCAGCTGCTGTAAGTGATTGCCAACTTGTAAATTGCTTTCGGGAATTACATCAAATTCGTTCTACCACATTTCAACAAGTTTAGCACACATAAATATTTCGATATCAACCATCACATATGGTAATTTAATACGTGTGTAAGTGTGCGCACATTTGAGTGCCGTTCACAAGTTATCACGTAATTCAATAAGATTGCATGATAGAACACCTATTCAAATGTGAAAGTGTTTATTTAAACAATAAGACATTGATGTTGTGCCACGTCAACATATACCACAAATTGAAATAATACTGTCATATTCAGATCTTTCGCAGTCAATGCAAATGACGTGTGTGAAACATTAATCAATTAATTAATTAACATCTTAATTGTGTTAGTGCATTTTTGCTGAAAATACTACGTCCACCATTCAAACAATTGTGCAGTATTTTTGGTTTAAATTAATTAGAAATTCCGACATTTAATATTATTACATTTATTTATAAAAATATCTCCAAATAAAAGTCATTTGGTGCTATTTGCACACAAAATAAATCCGAGAATAATGTTTTGAGCAAAATCTAATAACCTTCATACCCATATTTGAAAATGAACGTAAGGCGCAATGTTATGCTACAAGAAAAAGAAAAATACAGTTAGAACGTATCACTGCGCAAAAAAACCGAAGATTGTTTTGTTGGAACGTAAAACCAGCACCAATACTAAATGTTGAAAGGAATAAAAGAGAATTAAACGGTGACTGAATTACGCAATATCTAAATATGAAAGAAATAAGGTTGAAACAACAACGACAACATGTATCCATTTACACTCCATATGCTGATTTGGGTGCTGACCATTCGTCTGTTTTACCGCCACCCTTTTCGATGTTCTCATAAAACAAATTGTTACGATCATTCTGCTCAATCTCGATTGACTCAAACAGTGCCTTAAAATTGCCAGCACCGAAACCCTGTAATGAAAATGTTAAATTGTTTGTATTTGTGTAAAAATCATTTAATCACTACAATCGCTAAATCAATTTTAAACAGTACCGAAAGCAATAACGACACACGCGCAAACACACATCTTTATAGATTTTGAAAGTGATCACACATCAGTGGATGGATCGAATAATGTCAACTAAATTATTTTGCAAGCAACATTTGCAATAATTTGGCCCTATTTCTGCCACCAATATTTACAATAAACTCACATGATGATTGTGTCGTTGAATAACTTCGATAAACAATGTCGGACGATCTTGTACTGGCTTTGAAAAGATTTGCAACAAATAACCATTGTCGTCATAGTCGATCAGAATTTGCAATTTTTGCAACTAAAACATTTGAATGAATAAATATCCTTAATTCTACCATGTCCATGTCTTCTGTGACTTTAATCTTTGCTGTTTTCAATTGTTCACGCAAATTATTGTAGTACGAATCGGGAATGCGAAGGAACTCCATACCACTGTAAAGGAATCAAATATAAATAATTGCAACAGAAATATTCACCGTTCACGCAATGCTTTGATTGCTCCAATTATGTCACTTGTATTCAATGCTATGTGCTGAACACCGGCGCCACCATAATAGTCGACGAATTCCTAAACAAGTCAACAATTGCAAAACACTTGTATATTAAACATACCTGAATCTGACTGACAGCTTTCTTTTTTCCGGGTGCCGGTTCATTAATTGGCATTTTGATTGTTTCATCCCAGTTTGTGACAACGATTGAACGCAGTGCACTGTAGTCGGTGTGAATGATCGAATCGTCAATTGACCAGAAACGATGAAACGACAACATATTCTCATACCTGCAAGAGAATAATTACATAAAATATATTTACCAGAAGACAAAAAGAAATATTGATTGGTTAAATAATTTGCACACACATCAGTTTCAAACGATTCTCATCAATATAATCAGAACGAAGAGGTAATGTGACAAAGTTCTAATTTTTGTCATCACTTGTGTGGCATCCATTATAGTACGTACATAAAATTAATACAACTACAAACAGATAGCCGATTTAACTACAACCCTACAAATGTCCGAGCATACCATTTCGCAGTGTTCTCCATCTCCAAATCCGGTTGATTACCAACACAATGATCGATGAAATTGAGTCCGACTTTTTGCCTAGTGAAATTTAATAATAATTTAAAAATAAACAGCGAACATACAATGCTCCATAACACGCCGGTGTACTCATTGGTTTGTGATAACCAGGTAAAAATAAGCCTTTGTAGCCGGCGCGTTCGATCAATGTGTGCGTCACATCGCCGTACTACAAAACTAATGTAAGTTCTCAGAGCAAATACACAACGCACCGTGCGAACCATTGCACAACGCACTTTGCCTCCATCGTCCGACTCTTCCCAAATATCTTTCACAATTGTACCGCCACGCTTTTTCGTATTCTACAAAACTGCAACACTTATTGATCATTAATGAACACACCGCAATAATAGTATTCAAATCCTCGACTTCAAATGCGACATCTTTGACTCCATCACCGTGCAGTGTTTGATGCGCACCCATCTCTGTGAATGGTTATGTTTACTTTTAACTCTTTCTCATTTACCTTCATTGCCCGGCATCAGTGGCGATTCAAATACGAACAGAATCTAAACTGGTGTAAATTAAGTGAACAATTCAAATCAACCTTGTTTTGACGAATAACATGTGACACAACACGACGACTGCCAGTCTCCAATCCTTTGTACGCGTACGGTTCAAAACCAAAGTGGAAACAATAATATGCGGCTGCTTGTTTTGCATTGCCAACCCAGAATCGAATGTGATCAAATGCAACGAAACGTCCATCCGGCTAACACAATAAATTCAATGATTTTATTTTATTCTACCTTTTCGCCTTTTGCCTCCTTCAAATAAGTACCACCAGACATGTTTGACAAATTTACGTTAGCACAATATAAATAAATAATCTGAAATAAAGTTGATGCGATGAACAATTTAAATAAATGTGAACAAATGCGAAGAGAGTCAGTGCGCACGTGCATAAACCAGTGCTGACGCAATACACACAAAAATATGAACACATTGAAAAGGGCAAATCAAAAAACACATCACTGCCCGTTAGTAGAAGGCTCAATTACAGACACACTTCAGCTGACATATGAAACCACGTGGTCTCCGTTAAAACCCCATCTCTATATAATACACAAGAGAAGTGTATACAAAGTACATCAAAACAATTTTTGATTTTGGCAATCATTACCAATTTTATACTAACAATGAATCAGAAATAGCTACGCAGTTTATTGTTTTTAATAATAAACAAAACCGGTTGGCATTGTAAGCATTGCAACCACAACAACATGTATTAAACGAAATACCCGCGTCAAGTGTAAACTATCAACAAATAACAAATAATTTCTCTTGAACAGCAACACTAAATCCGTAATCTAACGTTTCTTGTATAAACACGGTTGCAGATTAAGTCCAGGCGGACGACGGTGTGTTGGTCGACCAGTTTTTTCACTTATGATTAAGACAAACATATCGCCACCAATTGGTTGCTAAAACATTTAAATACAATTAACAAAATACACACACCTCGCGTTGTGGCGGCGCAAATCCCATGCACGTCAATGCTTGCATGAATTTCTTCATTGAGACAATACGAGATCGAATCTCAGCAATGACCAATGTACCGCCAACTTTCAATATGCGATTTGCTTCACGTAAATATTCCGCTACATTTGTGCCCATCAATGAGAGACAGAAAATGCAATAATCACACGTGTCCGATTCCAAAGGCAACTGAAATATTATGAATTCATAAAATAAATAAAATAATGACAACATACACGTGCCATATCAGCAACCGTGACACGTTCATTGAGTGCATGTAGATCATATGAATAAACATTTGTAACACCGCGTTCTGATAGATGTTTTGCCAAACGTGCCGAACCACAACCCATATCCACAATTGTTGTTGCAGAGTTTGTACTGAGAACAACAGCAATTTATACACAAAACTTAAAAACACGAACCGCTTGTTCAAATATGCCAGTACACTGTCAAGTGGGTTCTTCGGCCATCTCGTCACCTGTACTTCATAACCTTTGTGATATGCTTCAAATGCTTCTGGATCATTCTTGAACATTGTTTGTGCATCAGAGCCTGTCATTGTGTACAATTGTTCGTTGATAAACCGGAAACGTGACCCTGCCAATCGTTCCATCAATGCTTCGTTGCTCGACTTGTCCACTTCTATTGCGTCTGCGCGAATAAAATACTGTATTACACAAATTATGTGAAAATACAAACCGGTATCAATAACTTTCGGCTTTTCGTTCGATTTCTTGTCTTCTTTATTAGATAGCCATTGTGACACCTTTGCAACACCATCCTTTTCAATCAAATCATTTTGTTTTCTCTTCTTTTTCTTTTTCGGTTCTGTCGCTATCTTTTCACCGGCATTTTTTCGTTTACGTGTCCGCGGTTTTGTCCAACTTCCACCCGCCTTACCACGATGAACACGTTTTTTCGCCGATTTCACAACATTACTGTCAGCTGCCTAAAAATAAACTCAACAACAGATGAGAAATGCAAACCCGATCTTTCTTTATAACTTTTGGGACCTGTGTTGCGGTTGGCTGCGTTTGTGCGAGGATCGGTGTATTCGATTTCTTTTCATTTGTGCTCAGCTGAATCTGTGCCAAAACACGATCGTGCAAGGGTAGCGATTTCACATCAGCATACTTATTTTTGCCCATTTCTAAATTGGTGACGGACAATAGGGACAAATATTTCAAAAATAATAAGCGCAATATAAGTGCTACTATGACACTACAATACGAACATGCAAAAATATATCAACAATTTATATAAACAACCTTTATTTCTTCAATTTTAACAACAAAAGACATAACCAATAACAAAATTAGCCTCAATATATTCTCCTTTACAAAACAACAATATATTTAACGATGACTTGCAGTGCCGAAACCAGGACGTTTGCCAGCGAATAAATGTTTTGGTCGCAATGTGCCAATGTGTCGATCACCTTCACCCTTTTTGGCCAAACGATTACGCGGTATTTGACTTGCATTCCGTACTTTCTTCACTTTTACACTCAACTGAAATACGTTACGAATAGGATGACATGATAAACAACAACAACAATACCTTCTTTGTGATACCCTGTTCATCACGAGGCGGCGCGCGTGAAATGCTGCGACTGCTTGAACGACCAACAACAATTTTCTTGTGTGCATGTCGTGCATTAGCCGATTCATTCAAATGACGCTAAAACGAAACATAAAACTTCAACACATTCAAATCAAATAATTCAAACCATTCTCTTCGAATCCAAATCGACACCCAATTCGCCCAATTCACTCTCCAAACGTGTGCGACTGCGTTCACGCTGCAAAATATAACATTTATGCAAATTAATGTAAACAATAAATGTGTGCAGCACCTTGCGTCCTATTCGTGGCATCACCGGTTTCGTTGACATCTTCTTACGACGTGTTGATTGTGTTGCAATCAATTGTTTTGCACGAATCTTGCGCGCTTGTTGCCGCAATTCACGAACATCATCATCATCACTGTCCATATCTGAATCATACACACCAGATTCAATACGTAGACGTTCCTCTTCACGTAACACGGCCAATTTCTGAACATATCAAATAAAGGTCATTTTCGTCAATTACTCACATCCAAAATATCAGTGTCAACAAAATCAGCAATATTGTGTCCATTCCACACTTCTGGTATTTTATCATATTTCTCTTCGGGATCCAAATCATAATTTTCTGAAAAAAAATAAATAAAAATAATAAAAACTAATAATAAATTCAACAAACGCACTCTTCAAGTCCAGAATGTAATCATCACCCATCTCTTTCTCAATGTCCTTCTCTAATCGCTTATGTTGTTTCGATGTTCCTGCTGCAGCACGTTTGCGCAACACTGCTTCGGGAATAAATGCTGGTCGAGCCTATATCAAACGTTTATTAATGTAAACATATCTCTATTTCAAATGCAACTTACAACATTATCACGTGGCTCCGGCATTGCAACATGAATTCGACTAATTAAACTATCCGTATTAGATTTATTTTTCAATTTTGATTCAACGCGTTGAGCCAACAAACGATCGCATGCCTATAATTAGTGAAATATTATTGAATTTGCGAAAAGTATGAAACGATACCATATTACGCAAATCAATCAATCCTTCCTTCGTCAATGTGCTCATTTCAACCACCGGTACATTGTCCCGTTCGAACTGTTCGAACAACACTCGCCGATCATCCGCCAACTCATTCATACGACGTATATCACATTTGTTCACGGCCAACAGAACTGGTTTGTTTGCAAATAATGGTCGAATGTTGTTGAATAGACCAATCTGGAAAATACAACAAATTTAAACGTTGTAGACTTTAAATTCAACAAACGAATCAACTATTTGACAATCAAATCAATAATCTAACAAATATGAATTCTTTAATGCCACCAAGTGACACCAACAACGATAATAGCAGCACATTATTATGGAATACACCACCAAAAATTGAAATGATGTCGATATCTGAATCAAATCAATCAATTCAACACACTCCATCATCAATAATGTCATCCACACAAAATAACAATAAAAGTAAACAACAAGCGAATATGTACAAATTACGGCATACAATGATTATTTCTCACTTCGATCGTGTGACACAATGTATGCCAACAGGTGTATGTATACAAGGCAGTGCATTTAGTAAGTTCATTCATTCATACATTTTTAATGCATCCATTCAGGTTCAGCATGTGATCAACGTTGGCAATTTAGTATGAATGTTTATCCAACCGGCAGCAGTGATGACAATATTGATCATCTATCCGTCTACATACATTTCTCTTGTCGAGCACAACAACAACAAGACATTGAACAAGCAATAAATGATGAATTAAATGAAGACATGAATTGCACAAATGATAATGGTGAAGATGATAGTGATGAAGAACAAGGTTCACAGGGTGTATTAAATGAAAATATACGACAACGTCGACGATATTCTAAGGCATCTGTTCTATTACGTATGTTCAAATATATCACACAAATACATTTGTAGATCGTCAATACATCGAACGTACATGTACAATGCGTTTCTCACTTGTTGACAAATATGGAAATCAGTTATTGGATCGCTCGGCTGTTACACAAACACTTACATACAACTCATCGTTAACATGTGAGTGTATCATTTGTACATATTTATTTTTTTATTTATTTGCATATTTATATTGTTATAGGTGACGCACAAACAGGCAACAATTGGGGTTATCGTCGATTTTGTACAATCAACGAAGCACGTAAATGTGTTGAACAAACCGCCGATGGACGGCTATATATGCAATGTGAATTATCAGTGGTGAAACAACGACATGCGTACAACTGTAACGCCAATCACCATTTAATGCCATTTGTAAAACCTGTATGTTCTTGACGGCAACAACAACACAATTAGTGTTCAACATTGCGCACACTGCAACACATACATCGAATCGATGATACATTTGCCGATACAATACTCACATCAAATCATCCACAACACACAACTCATGGGCAGAATCATATGGAGGCATATAGTGTACGTGTACATTCCTGTGTATTGATTGCATATTCACCGCGATTCCAACAAATCATTAATGACTTGCACATGAAACAAAATTGTAAGAAAACTAATGTTATCACACTGTGTTGTAGACAACGGTGGTACTGCGATTTTTGAATACAATATCGATGTATCAACTGATATGAGTCCACATACACTACAAGCAATTGTTTACTATATGTACAGTAATACAATGATCGATGAGGACCACATACCTCCGGCGAATAAAAGGTACAATTGTACGCATTTATTACTTATAATAGAAATAGTAATGGACGTCTACCAACATGGACAACAATGTCAAATTTGGTTGATATTCAAGTGACATCGCAATTATACCAAATGTTCACATTAACACATTTATGCAATATACACATATGGCGTGCGTGTACCGAACAACATGCATTGACGTTGTGTACAAAAGTGTGGCAGGTATGGCTGTTACTAATTAAAATGATAAGTGATTTAGTATTATATGGAGTCGAACGACACCCTCAATCCAAATACTGAATGGATGTTAGATCTAGCATTAACAACACTACGCAGTCATTGGGCAAAAGTATTGACAACACCAGAATGGACATTAATGCGTAAAACAGATGCTCACACTGCACTACGTATTATGCACGCATGTTGTCAACATGTCATCAAATGTACACAAATCAGCACACCTATTAGCTAAATGCATTTCACTTTTTCTCATTTCCATCGCCCACGCAATTTTGTGTACAAAAATATTTTCATCATGTGTTCCTTTCTTTGCTGCTACAATTGTACAAACACTTTCATAACTATTCGTTTTGTGAGTTGATATTCTCTCCTGTACATATTTCATACATTGTCATCTCGTGTTTTCTGTTGCTTCTACATTACCGATTCATGCTCAATTATGTTTGTTCATAAATGCGAAAGTTCGAAGCAAGATGCAAATATGTAAACGAGACGTACCTGTTCTTCAATTGTATGACCACACATTTCGGACACATCCATCACATAAACAACTGCAGCGCGTAAATGTGCCAGAGCTGTGACTGCTTGCATTTCAATTGTATTGCGCTCCTCCAATGGCTTATCCAGAATACCGGGTGTATCAATTAACTAAAACAGTCGATGAGAATTATTTTAAAAAAAACAACGCACCTGCCAACGAAGATATTTGTAATCCATGTGGCCGACATAAAGTGATTTCGTTGTGAATGCATAAGGTTGAACTTCAACATCAGCGCGTGTTAATGAATTGATAAAGGATGATTTGCCAACGTTTGGAAAACCACAAACAATTAATGTTCTAAACACCAATAATGTTTAAAATAGTTAAATTAACGTACCGTGTGTTCGGGTCAATCGACGGCAGTCGACCTAGATGCTGTCGCACTTGTTCCAAATATTCAAAACTTGACTTTTGCTTGCGTATAACTTTCATAAAACTATAAACAAATAAGTGTAACGTGAACAAAATTGTACTACACGTACCGTCCCAGAGCAGCGCGCTTCAACATCTTGCAACGATATAGGGAGTCGCCATATTTCATCAGTCGCACATATTCACGAGTGACACTAAACAAAATTGACCAAATTGAACGAAATAACTAACTTGTCGATCAGGTGCCGCGCTGTGCTCATTTGACCCAATGCAATCTTGTAGTGGTCCTTGTCGTACAGAATATTCATCAAATCCGCGTAAAATGGATGCACATCCTAAAACAACAGATAACAAGTCGGCAAAATGCAAACGTACGTCCAACTTCGGGAATTCGGTAATTATTTCTGTTAATTTGTCATGAATTGTCTGCTGGGCGAATTTAATTTTTCGTGTGTAGAAATGACGAATGCGTGATATCGCGTAGTGTTTATGCACCACCGTCGGTGTTTTTCGTTGCGTTTTCGATAGAACAATATCTTTAAAATCCTGGAAACGAAATAAAACTAGAAAATTAAAACGCGACAAACTTTAGCCGATGGCACAACAGTTATCTTCTTGAAATTGTACGCCGACGACATGGTGACGCTAAACGTGGTTGTTTACAGATGGACGTTCAAATAAATATTGATTTGCGAAAATAAAAAAGGCGGCTCAGAAACACAATTGCGCCAGACTGAAACTTTCGTAAATTTTTATTTTTTTCGTGATTCGTGTACCGTAATGAAATTATTGAACGCGGTATAAAACGCAGTACATGAGTTAACTTTAGCAGCTGGCAATTATCGATTTGTGACACACGCAAATACATCAAACATGCAAGGAATAACATTGATTTCATATACTGCTGAGTCATTACAATTTATTTGCCAATTTGTTTTGTAGTTGGTTGTTTATTTACAGATTGAAGCCACATTGACTGACCTGTTAATTTGTGATTCATGTATACAAAAATGTTCATAGACACACAGCAGAGCTGCGTTGCCAGCTGAGCGATGGCACACACATATTTCTCACAGCGCAAACTTCTGTTCCTTTGCTGCAGCATATTTTTTCTGACATGTGTGGTGTGTGCGACACTCTGAAATTGATTATCTCTAGGACAGGTCGTACGGCTTTAGCTTTCATTATAGTTACGTTAACGTGCACAAAAATTGGCTGGTGATTAGATGGCAATATCCGCCTATTGAAACATGTTTACAATTAATTTGCATGTATATAACAGTGTATTAATTCACTGAGAATTTAATTAGCCCCAATACTTTTCCAATAACAATATGTGCTTGCCTCCAAACGTTTTAACGTCACTTTTCCCTGTTATCACACATACTGGCACACACATAGGCAGTTAATATAAGGCGACGTCAATTTTTGTGACAACACGTTTATGCGCTGCAGCTTGTTGTTTGTACACGCACTTTTTGATAACGCTTATGTTCAATAGGTTTCACTGATAAGAAACTTGACGCAAAAGGTCATGCATTGCACTACGTCATTTTAATTTTACAGAATCATAGTGTACAGTAAGTGTATACACGTGAATCTAATGATCTAATGCTCGCCAATGTGTGCGGTACACTGATGTCTACCCGTCCATTATTAACATCGTCAACTGGTACAAATATAAGTCCGTATCATCTAAGCGCAATGTTGAATACATCTGGTGGCAGTCATGAGGAAGAGGAAGAAGCAAAACGTCGACGTGAACAACTGGAGAGACGTCCCTCTTATAAGTATGTTATGTTATCATCATAACAATTCTTTCCTTGATGGACCAAAATTGATGGTTAGAGACGGGAAAAACACGCAAACAACTCCCTCACCACCCGTGAAAAGTTGATAAATAACACCTTCTTCACTAATAATAAGCAGGTCAAGCTGACTTGCTAATTAGACCCTTTTCATTTCGGTGCAAATTATAATTTCCTACAGGAGAATACTGCAAGATTTGTCAACTGTGGAAGGTGATGTGAAAGTACAGAAATTGGATCCATCATTGTTGAATTCACATTTAACTGTACCCAGTTCAATGCCAGCGCCGAATGGCATTATGAATACATCACCAAATGTAAGCAGCTTAAACGTATGCAATATAGACATTAATTAATATTGCAGCCAGTCACGTCAACAAGTAACATGAAGCCACAACAAGGATACAATCTTCGACCGCCTTCTGTGACACAGACTCAGCAGCCATCAATGACAAATTTAATGTCGAGCACGGCAGCATCATTGTCACCAATCACTAGCAAACAACTACAGCAGACACACATGCTCCCCTTTGCACCAATTGCTGGTTATTATTTGTATTCTATTTCACATTGACTGTATTCATTTTAGTGCTTCCGCCTGGTTATGGCATGCACGATAATCATTCAGGTTTGGGACCATCACCCAACCAGCAATCCCTACTTATGCCTATAAGTAAGATTCGACAATTATTATGTTTACAATCATTTAGTTAACAATGACATTCGTGGATTGTTACCAATAGGAGATCCAACAGCAACCTCGTCGCATACACCAACCTATTCGTCACGTGAGTACAACCCTGTATAAATAATACGAATATATTCAGGCACAATGTCTGAATCCCCATCACCAGTGCCATCCAGTAGTGGAAAAGATTCCGTATCGGGCAATGACAACGCAAATAGCGGGGGTGCACAACCGACTGCAAAGAGACAACAACGATTGGAGAAGAATCGGTATACATGACCAACAGTTAATTAAAACGGCAAATTACAGCGAGGCCGCAAAAGAATGTCGTCGAAAGAAAAAGGAATATGTACGATGTCTGGAGAGTCGAGTAAGCATCTTGGAGCAACAAAATAAGCAGCTCATCTTGGAGTTGAAATCATTGAAAGATGTTTATTGTCGAAAGGAGAAAACTGAACAATAAATGTGAGTGTCATCGCATAATATTCGTCATTTGAACATTTTTAGATTAATGTGACATTACAATCAACACATACACACCTGTACACTTTTTTTTTGTTCAACTTGCACCTCATTATGAGATATTTGTATTATTTGAATTACAAATATTAACGATGACAAACACGACCAACATTTTCTAGGAGCACACATAGTGCAGACATTTATTTATGACTGTGAACATTACTTATTTTAATTTTACGAACTTATGAAACATCCATCGCCAGTTTATTAATTTCGTACAGTAGTTTGCCGTCTGTGATTTTTGTTGTTCTATTTAATGCTTTGTTGTTTGCGAATGCTCCTTATTTTAACCGGATTTGTCTATTTTGCGTTACTAATCAAAGAATATACACTCAAACAATTTTCTTTGAAAATCATTCGGTGATTTTTATTTTATTTAACCAGAGTCTATTTCTTGTGTAATTTCCTTTTCTTTAGTGATATGTAGATTTCGTGATTATAATCTATTTACAAATAAAGTTGCGATAATAAACGACTCTCCCAATATATGTAAACATTCAAAATAATTTCATAAAAATAATGTATAATGGATGTTCAACAATGTAAAAAATTATTAGCTGTACAATCAATGCTTATACCTTACACATAAGTGTAATACGTAAACTAGTTTTGTCAAAAACCACATAGGTTATTTAACACGCGACCTGTTGTGTTATTTTTTCCGTAAGAGCATGCTTGCCAGGTATTGATTGAAGCTGTTAAATGCAACAAAATAGGGGTCATGAAATATCATAATTCTCTGTTGCAAAATTCGTACAGTAGAATGTTATGAGGGAAGTGCCAACAAATAATTTAATTAATCCTGTCTCGCGCATACTCTGAGCATGGCCGCATACATTAGTACCTTATCAGATGAAATTAATCATTATCACGTCCAGATTCAGTACAGACGCGCCGGATATTGATTGCAATTATGGCAAAACGACGAGTATTTGCGTGCAGGTGTGTTTGCATCTCATTAGCTCGGCATGTGCTAAGAAGTCAAGCAGCACATGTTTATCAAGCGCCCTTCATCATATACAGCTTATACATTATCCAGGGATATTGTACATATTATACATACATTTTTGTCATTTCCTACATGACAGATCTCTACTTCCCTAAGTATTGCTGAAGGGAGCTGTTTCTCAGCAAGGAAATATCCTTGTCCATTAAACAAAATTAAGTAATTAATATGCTGTGTGTGAATGTGCGTATTTAATCGCTCGTCAATGTTTACAGCGGATAGTGTTTATCGGATTGATTCAAGCATGTGTTATCACAGATACTCAAACCTAATGAGCAGAATATGTCGAAAATCATTTTTTTAAAGAGGGTGCGAGGGTTATTCTGCATTATAGTAAGGCGTTGTTTATGTGTACTGTAGCGATTACCGCTCAAACTTCAGCTTACCGATAGTTTACTTTATTTGAGGGTGACGCGTTCTCATTTCGAGTTTGTTTGCAGATATAAATTGTGGCAGGTGCAATATATCATAAAAACAGCAAAAATGAGTGATGCAAAATACTTTACAACGACGAAGAAGGGTGCGTTGTTTCATCATGCTCATTTTCCATTTTTGATTTTACTTTCAGGTGAAATTTTTGAATTGAAAACCGAATTGAACAGTGAAAAGAAGGAGAAGAAGCGAGAAGCCGTAAAGAAAGTTATCGCCAGCATGACAGTTGGAAAGGATGTCAGGTAAGTACTTTCCGTTTTTCTATTTCATGTTGCTTGCAGCGCGCTCTTTCCGGATGTTGTCAATTGTATGCAAACGGATAATTTGGAATTGAAGAAACTCGTCTATTTGTATTTGATGAATTACGCAAAAAGTCAACCGGATTTAGCAATTATGGCCGTTAACACATTTGTAAAGGTTTGTGATTTGCATTTATAGCCTTTTTATTTCCTAGGATTGCGAGGATCCTAATCCATTAATTCGGGCTTTGGCTGTACGCACGATGGGTTGTATTCGTGTTGACAAGATTACCGAATATTTATGCGAACCGCTTCGAAAGTGTTTGAAAGTTTGTTGCGTTTACTGTTTTCGTGTTTAATTTCTTAGGATGAAGATCCTTACGTCCGAAAAACGGCAGCTGTTTGTGTTGCAAAACTGCACGATATTAATCCAGCGATGGTAGAAGATCAGGGATTTCTTGACCAATTGAAAGATTTGCTATCCGATTCCAATCCAATGGTATGATATTTATGACAGAAAGATTAGTAGGTTTTAGGTGGTTGCAAATGCCGTTGCTGCGTTGACAGAAATTAATGAGAACAGCACGAAGCCGTTGATGACAATGAATGCTGTTACTGTCAATAAACTGCTGACCGCATTGAATGAATGTACAGAGTGAGTATAACTAATCAGATAAAAAGTTATTATAACTCTAGGTGGGGACAAGTGTTCATTTTGGATTCGCTCAGTGGCTTTGCACCAAAGGATGATCGCGAGGCACAAAAGTAATTATAAAAAAACTAACCTAAAAGTAATTCAAATTCGTTTAGCATTTGTGAACGTATTACACCTCGTCTGGCACATGCAAATGCAGCTGTTGTATTATCAGCAGTTAAAGTAAGAAGTTCAAATTCTTTCAAAATGACACAATTCAGGTTCTGATGCGACTGTTGGAAACGATGTCGTCATCACCGGACACTGCTGATTTTGTAGAGTCGATGACGAAGAAGTTGGCACCGCCATTGGTCACACTGTTGTCTGCTGAACCTGAGATACAATATGTTGCATTGCGCAACATTAATTTGATCGTTCAAAGACGGTAACACACCTACGCTACAATATTGTTCACATTTTAGTCCGGATATTTTGAAACATGAGATGAAAGTTTTCTTCGTCAAATACAACGATCCGATTTATGTGAAATTAGAAAAATTGGATATTATGATTCGCTTGGCATCACAGGCGAATATTGCACAAGTGTTGTCAGAATTGAAAGAGTATGTTTTAATGTGTTCTTATTTTGGTATTTATGACTTGTGAAGATATGCAACTGAAGTTGATGTTGACTTTGTTCGTAAATCTGTTCGCGCCATTGGTCGATGTGCCATTAAAGTGGAAGCGTCAGCCGAACGTTGTGTCAGTACATTATTGGACTTGATTCAAACAAAAGTCAATTATGTTGTGCAAGAGGCTATAGTTGTCATTAAGGTAGGTTTTCATTTTGTAATAAATAAACTATTATTCTAGGATATTTTCCGCAAGTATCCGAACAAATATGAAAGCATTATTTCGACGTTGTGCGAGAATTTGGACACATTGGACGAACCAGAAGCGCGGTTTGTTGCCATGTTTTTTTTATTTAAAAATAATTATGTTTAGTGCATCAATGGTGTGGATTATTGGAGAATATGCTGAACGTATAGATAATGCAGATGAATTGTTGGAATCATTTTTGGATGGTTTCCACGATGAAAATACACAAGTGCAATTGCAATTGTTGACAGCAATTGTGAAATTGTTCCTCAAACGCCCGGCAAATACACAAGAATTGGTGCAACGTGTTTTGTCATTGGCAACACAGGTTTCAGTTTTGCATTTCAATAAATATTAATTATATCTTTAGGATAGTGACAATCCCGATTTACGTGATCGCGGTTACATTTATTGGCGTTTACTGTCGGCAGATCCAGGCGCTGCAAAAGAGGTAACGTTTTTATCGGCAACTGTTATAATTTGCAACGTATAGGTTGTTCTCGCCGAAAAGCCATTGATATCGGAAGAGACAGATCTGTTGGAACCAAGTTTGTTGGACGAACTGATGTCCTACATCGGCACATTGGCCAGTGTCTATCACAAGCCCCCCGCCACATTCATCGACACCGCCATCCCAGGTCGTCGTGTTGCCGTCGCCACACGGGCAGAGTGCGTTCTCATTCCCTCTATTCATCCCACACCCTTTACAGTGACGACGACAGCGTGGTTGGTGGTGGATCTGGTGCCGGCAGTCATGGTGTCACATCACCCACTACTGCACAACAACCGAGTGTCATACCGTCACAGGATTCACTTATTGGTAATGGGAGAACTTTTGAATCACATCTATCAATGTGCAGGTGATTTGCTCAATTTGGACATTGGTCCATCGTCGACACAGTCGCATCATCATCCACAGACACGCGGCGCGCCACATGCGATCAATGCGCCGTCAACGGGATTGGACGATCTGTTGGGATTGGGTGGTGGTGGCATGGATACTATGGTACTTGTTATTGTGTCATCCTTACAATATTTGTATTTTAGATGGGTGGGTCTGCTGGTGGAATGGGTATGAACATGGGTGCAACGAGTGGATTTGGCGACATCTTTGGTGGTTCGTCCGGTGCGTATGTAGCGCCGAAACAGGTGTGTTGTTCTCGTTCAAAAGCATCACTTAATACAATACAGGAATGGCTGTCGGCTGCCCGCGGTAAAGGATTGGAAATTCGCGGTACATTTGCACGTCGCAATCAACAGATTTATATGGATATGACATTTACAAATCGCGCTATGCAACAAATGAACACGTTTGCGATACAATTGAATAAAAACAGGTATGCAGCGTGTTTATTTGATATTAATATTCTACTGCAGCTTCGGTGTGGTTGGTGCGCAACCACTGGTTGTACCAACGCCGTTATTACCCGGCAAATCGGCCGATGCATCATTGCAAGTGACAACAAATGGACCTGTCTTGAAAATGGAACCACTAACACAATTACAAGTTCGTTATTATTTACCTTGTCATACTTCATCTGTAGATTGCAATCAAAAACGATGTGGATATATTGTATTTTGCGTGCTTGATACCGATTCACATGTTTTATGCCGGCGATGGGTTGATGGAAAAGATGCAATTCTTACAAACATGGAAAGAAATACCGGAACAGAATGAACACCAGTTTACAATTGCTAATGTTCGTGCACTCAGCGCAGGTTTGTAATATAATTTGTAATTCATTTCTGTACCTAACATTTAGATGATGTGTGTTCGCGTTTACAAGCTAATAATGTGTTTACGGTTGCACGGCGTGTTGTCGATGGTCGTGAATTGTTGTATCATTCGATTAAGTTCACAAATGGTGTGGTGCTATTGGCAGAATTGAATTTGCAGCCAGGTTCTGATCAGATTACGGTATGTTATTTGTTTATATTGTCACGTATTGTTTCAGTTGTCGCTGAAATCGCGTAATGTTGTCGTTGTTGATGATTCACACAAGCTCATTGAAACAATCATACAAAATTAAACGCTTCATAGTGATGAGTTGGCATAATTTCACAATCCAATAATTATCCATATTTATTTCGTTTTTTTTTTTTGTTATCGTTGTTACTTTAGAGCATTCCAATATTTCGTGAAACTTTTAGGTAGCAATGTTCTTGTAATGCGAATTGTTTTGTGCTAATACCGAGTTTATTAAGTTCTTAAAACGTGATATTTATTATTCACATTCAAAAACTGAATATCGAATAAGGATTGCATTTTTGTTAAAATAAATAATCACAGTGGTTGTTTGTTGTTAATGTAAGTATATAATCGCATTCATAATAAAGCAAAATGAAATATATACGGAATCGTAGGGAGAATAAATCCATATTGCGAATATATTAAAACATCACATTAGTTAAATTTTGTATACAGAAATACATGTGAAAGAATAATGCACGCAAAAGCTCAAACAAAGAATCGTTCAACTAAACCATTTACGCGCTGATGAACCAGTTCCGCTTGACCAACCGCCTTTGTTATCGCTAGCAGACGTAGCAGGAGGTCCTGTAATGTAAATACATAAATTAATAAACGCAGTAAACAAACCAGTTGCATCAGGTTTGTCACCAGGTTTCTTGATTGTTGGAAGTGGATCTTTAACGCCAAGTATTTTCTTCATTTGGTTATCTTGATGGCGTATAACTGTATCTGTTTTTTCAGTTTTTGTGTTGATGCGGTCCAATAATTCGTTCTGTCGATCCGCTTCTTCACCCAATGCAACACCCAAACCGCGCAGTCGGCGCAAATTAGCCGACATCAAATCTGTCAAGTAAACGAATTAGAACAACAATAACACGAACCTAGATTGTCATCAACTTCGTTGTCCATTGCTTCCCAACGGGTTCCCTTAATTGCTTGACGACTTTCTTCATTTAGCGAATGACCGCCGGTTGTCTAAAAACGAATCATTTAATTAGCTAACAGATCGTTACCGGCGCGCTATGTGATGGATGTAATGAATCATTTTTAAAATTTGCAATTTGATTTTTCAATTTATCCTTGTCTGCTGTATCCTTTTCTTGTTGCTTCTTTGACACGCCTGTTGTTGGTGTACCACTAGATGGAGCAGGTGGTGGTTTTTTACTGCAAAATAAACAGGATAAAATTGATAAGTTAAACAACTGATAAAGGTCATGCAAAACGAACAAGAAATAAAACCACAATACCACCAACATCAAAATCAAAATCATTTAACTCACGTTTTATATTTAATTCACTAATGTCACACATGGACATAATTCCAATTTAATTAAGGTTAGAACAAAATGTTAGAACAACAGTAAAAATAACAAACCTGAAATAATTCTTGACGCCACCAAACACAGATTTAATATTATTCAAATTGCGTTGAGCTTGTGCGGTGCTTGCATTAATTTCATCCAAATTGCGATCAACATTCCGCAGCTGTTCACCTTGTCGTTCCAGTTCCTGCAATGATAATAGATAGAGAAATGATTAACAATTAAACACAAACCTCAGCAGTTTTAACGCCCGCCTGTTCACTTTCTTCCAACATCATCATCGATCGCTTAGTACTGTCCAATGTAGATTGCATACTCTTCTCAATCTGTGCCTCGTATTGTGCCCATTCATCGTTTGCATTTGTCGCTTGTTGCTTACGCGTTATCGGCTTGTATCCACCTGCGCCACCTGCGCGACGTGATGGTGCTACAATTGAAACAATTATTATTGACATACAGCAAATAACAAACCAACGGTGTCCATGTCATCTTCGAATGGATTTGCCATTATTTGCGCTGTGATAAATCAGAAGTAAAACCTGAAACAAATCTGTATACTTAACGAAATAAAATATGAGCAAGAATGAATCATCATTAAAGTGAAAGTAATGAGACGACATGCTGCACATGTGAATGATGATGAAAATTATAAAACTGCACGTAACAGCAGACGCATAAAGTGTGCAATAAAACACTTCGCTAAGCCGATTATCAAAGTATGCACATTGTGCAAACAAAATAGACAAAACCAATTTCTTCCAACGCGTCCCACTCCTGACTTCAATAAACTAAACAAAGCATTCTAATGTTGCACGTGTTTTGTTCGGTACGCAGAGCATCCAGTTCACCGAAGAATAACAAAAGAAAAGAAAACAACAGACAAATAAAGCGGCGAAATAACGGATTGCTCGATTATTGTTGTAGCACATGTTGAAGACATTGTTATGGAAGCTCAAAATCAATCGGATTTGCAAACAAATCTTCAGCACCATTTTTTCAATTAAAATTACAGTAATATTATGCAAATTTTAAAACTGCACAATAATACAGAACTTTTTAAAGGATTCTCAAACAGGTGAGAATTATTCCGAGTCGTAGAGTGATGAAAGAAATAAACTCTACACCATTATAAAATAAAATTGGGCACAGTTTAATTGATTTGTATTTCATTGATAGTTCATAAAAGAAGAATCGAAAATTATTTATGCGCAGATGAAATACAGGCCACCAGGTTGTGGTTGTAGAGTTGGTTTGCAACTATTTTTCTGTTCATATTGTTGACAGTACGCTATGGCATCGCTGATTTTGTCGGGTGAACAGTAGATCGGCTCACATTTATTGACTTTGGTGTCTTTTACATGTTTGTAACCTGCGCTTGTGGTTGTGTGTTTGGATTTAGCACAAACCACGATTACACACGAATGTGCCGTACTGATTGCAGTCTCCGTTTGCTGTTGTACTGTCTGTACTACACCATGTTTGACATGTGTCGTCGTAGTTTGACACCGCCGTTTCATTATTGAACCTGCCGTATCGTATGGCAAACATTTAATTCTCACCAATTTTTATTGCATTGTTTAGCGCCTGTCCACTCATCACAATAGAAATGTAAGGTACTAATACAAAATCGATTACAATTACACCCGTAGAAGAATGCTGCACATTCAGTTTTGATGGACAATACTATTCTAAAGCTTTTATGAATGTGTCTGTGTGTGAATGTCAAACGTGTTTTTATTTGTCCGATTGTGAAATAGTGTTGCTTGACCGTGCTCTATAAATTGTTGTTCACCAACATCTGGTAACAAGTTTGTGGCGCTTTGTGCAAACATGAATTCGTCCACAGGTACATGAACCAACGGCGCTATTATTAAATATGGACATTGTGCGTGAAGTTCAAACCTCATTGTACTAACCTGATTCAGCATCGCGAAAAACATGATTTACTTCAATGCCGAGGATGAAATATCCTGACGGCTGGATACATTATTTGCATCAGATATTTAATATAAAAATTAACGTTCAAATAACTTACATGCCAATCTGAGACTTGTAACTCTTCACTCTCTTGTATATTGGCTACCGTTTTCTCGCTGTCGGGTTTTGGCTGTCCATCTAGACTTTGTTAAAATTGTTGACAACTTTATATTCATACGTTCAGAGTTGAATTCAAAACATTGAACATTCTTTGTTGAAGCCAATACATCAAACTTTGGAAATGCTTTGCGGAAACTGAAAATACGACACAACATTGATTTAGTAATTATGAATACTCAGGTTCCGTGGTGGCATTGTACTTTTCCATACTGGCACTCTCCGACTGATTCATATAAAGTGCGCAAGCACGAACGATCACATTGCAATTGTCAAAACACGTATTTCCCATTTCATCCCGACCATTTAAATTGTGAAATTCGTGCAATGTAAACTTATACACAACGCGAGGCGACTTTGCTTCACCTAAAATTGTTACGCTAATTGCTTTTACGAATCTACCAGGTGTCGGTGCAGCGCACTCCATGTTGTTCAAATTGGTGAACAGTACAATTATGCAAAATGTTGTTTTTGTGTATGTAAACATTTTCAGTTTGTTGCAAAATATTGAAAGAATAATCTATTTGATTTTTATCTTTTGAATATTCAGTGTATTCTTTTATTTATCTGCATTTGCACAATGCAAGAATAATGATTCAACAAATACAGTAACCGCTCTCTATGTTTCGTTATCACATGTATAGAATCCATTTGTAATGAAGTTATACACCGTTGTTGGTCTGCACAATGTTGTCTTATTGTTACACGCTGTAATCGTCGATTGACACGTGTTCCGTTTGCACATCTCGTTTGTCATGGTGTAGCCTAAATAGGATTATAAGCTTGGTTCTGACAATCACTTACCTCGATCACATGTCTTCACACCAAATATATCGCAATACATATTCTCTTTGCTTGCTTCAATCGTACAGTTCGTTTGACACCATTTCGTGGTATCACTGTCGTACAGTTCGTGCCACGAGGATGCGTAACTGTAAATGTTAATTGTCACACCAATAGCATGACTGACAATGGCAAATTGCAAGTTGGCATTCCACTGTTGGCATCACACGTGTATCTTATTGATGGTAAACAAAACCTATTACATGTGCAGCCATAATAAAATGGAGCACATTTCATCCGCGCGCCGAACCAAAATCTAGTGTTTGTGTATATTTTGATTGAAATTCAATGAAACATACTTAACACTGACTGGAGCATCAGGCGGTTTGTCATTCACACTTCTACCATGGACAGTGAATTCATGCCAAGTTGGATCATTTAATTCCAATTCATGTGCACTGATCGATTGCTTCATGTCATCAATTGGGACATGTCGCAAATGTGTCTCCTTAACAAAATTATGTTTGCGACAATTAGACTTCTGTCACCTTGTCTATCATTGACTGCGTGTCATTGAAAACATGATGTGCTTCACCGATCACAAGGAAGGTGCCATTGGCCTGCAAACAATATTACCCTATTTAATAAACTGTATACGATACCATAAAATCCTGTACATGGTGCTTAATTGTGACATCAATGTAATGCTCGTATCCTAAAAATAGTTAAAAGGGCTTTGAATAAGTTACTTACCTCCGGTGTAGTGGTCCAGTTTGTAGTTTGAGTCAATATGGTTCAAATCAGCACAACTGATTTCTGAAATCCAGTTTGTTTCACCAGCAAGACTGTTAAATGTAAAATATGATATCAAATCATCGTATATAGGTGGCCTACAAACAATCCTAATTACGTTGAGTGTTGTTACACCTACACATATGTGACACAAACTCGTTCACCGACATAACAATCATCTGTTGTACACTTCTTACCAGCGTTATCGTAACCATTTGAATTACTAATACCATATATGCGTAACTCGAATATTACATGATTACTAGTTGAATTAGTTGCTCCATTAGCAACGCATACAATACTAACCAACCAAACTAGCGAGTTTAATTTCATCATTTTTTACTTTCTCTAAGTTTCTGACTAAATCATACTACATTGTAACACGCCTTATCAAACAATGCCTCCTATTGAACGTCTACTGTTGATTCATATTTTTTAGTCACGTTCACCAAACAGTAAATATAAAAGAACGCCGTTATTTACATGAAAAGTACATACGAAGAGCAAAACATGTAAAAACATAAAATCGAAATTAATAACCATATTTTTGATTCAACTGCGTCGTACCATCACCCGCTTGACTGGATGGTGGGAGCCATGTAGCATAATCGGCTTCATCAATTGTATCATATTGTTGTTGTTGTTTCGCCGCCTCCTTCACACCATCCCGATTCTTGTGCTTCACACGTCGCTTCTTTATTATTAAACCACTATTGGGCTCCGGTTCTTCGTTGTCTTCCGCCGTTTCATCTGTATTGTTAATGGTGTCTGATTCTTGTAATTCCTTGGGCAATTCAACGGTGTACACTTTTGCTGTTGCTTCTTTCGGTGTTGTTTTTGTATTCACATGCGCTTTTGTGATGTTCGTTGATGGCTTCACATCAGCACTTGCAATTGGTTTCATTTCCTTCTTTGGTGGTTGTGCTTCTTGTATACTTAATGATGGTTGCTTCAAGTCGGTATCTTGTGTTATTTTTGATATAGTTACTGGTTCTTCTGTTTTTATCAATTTGCCGGTAAGTGGATTTAATTTCGGTAATGTTGCTGGTTTTGCAATTTTCGCCATTCGTTGTAATCGCTCACGTTCTTGTTTCATTTGCACAATCTTCAAACGGAGTTGAGTTTTACGCAGTTTCATCTGAAGGATAAACGAAAGTGAAATAATTAAGACAAGAACGAACCTCAGGAGTTTCGGTAGTAGATACATTTTTCATAAATTGATCGAGTGCATCCTCATTTTCATTAGTTGTTGACTTGGCACTGGTCTCATTTTGCAGGGCGTCCAGTTGCCGTTGTAAGTCCTCCATTGACGTTTCGATTGTACTGATCTTAATTAAAGGATAAATACAAAGACGATGATTAACATGACGAACCTGTGCACATAATGAGTCATACGTTTGGGCCCTCTGGCTAAATGCACTTGATTTATCGCCACTCGATGTACCGAATATTGCATCGACGCGCCGCTTCCGTTTTTCACGCTTCTTTTCCAGTTCACCCGTTCGATCCAGAAATTCATCTTCTTCCGATGAATAGTAGTCGTTCTGACGGAGCGCAGAGGCAAGTTGTAACGTTTTTGACACCTGTTCACATAATTTTGACTGAAACAGCAACAACGAAACATACTGCTGCTGACCCGTCCCTCCGCAGGAGTCCCAATGAATCCAAGATACGACAGGCACTTAATGAACATTGTATCATTGCGTCCTTTTTACTACCACCAACCACCGCCTCGGCAAAACGTGTTGCACCAGCATTATTGATCGGTAACCTGTATGAAATGTTACATTTAAAATTAACTTCGACTTACTCAACCCTGCACACCCACTGATGGCGGGTGCCAACGCCTTTTTCGACAAAATCGAATTGCAGTTCAAGACCTTCACGTTCAAAAAAGTGTGTGAGCGCATGTTTTGGATCATCGGAATAAAACGCATGCGAACTCGTTGAATCAAGTGTCGACAAATCAAAACCTTCTCCCTCATCAGCGTCGCCCTGCTTTTGTGTTGGTTCATCGGTGTCGTCAGAAAATTTGCCTAACCAATTTCAAAATAAACAAAAGTAAAATGAAAAGCACCTACCAAATCCCCAATCGACACCTTCATCTTGGCCTGTTTTCTTTTTGTCGTCGTCTTCGTCATCCAGTTTCTCAGAATTCTGTTTTGCTTTCTTGAACAAATCTGCATCATTCTCGTCCAGCACACCATCGGCAATCAATTTTCGTCGTTCATATTCTGCCTTAATTTCAGTTAATGTGTGGCTTGATTCTCGTTCCGTATCTTCATTTGGTCCCTAAATAAATAAGACTTTAAATACTAAAATAAATAATTACGTCAATAATAAACTGCCGCGTACTGCCACCAAATTTAATCACATGACCAACATAGACACGCCGGTATTGTTTCGGTTGTAGGCGCTGTTTATTACATATTGTGCCGTGCGTTGAGCCAAGATCATAAGCGTACCAACCAAACTTGCGTTCTATTCAATTTATCGAAAACGTGACATAAACGCACCAGATAAAGATTTGACACAAATGTCATCATCGCACTGTCCATATTGCAATACAGCATGCCACCGTGAAATACTTGGATGTTCCAATTTAATGTCGCACTCGTCCAATCGGCCAATTGTTACATATGACGACTGTGCCTTAGATGGTGTCGCCAATTTCAAACCGCCTGCAAAAAAGTAAAAAAAACAAGTTGCAAACAACTCAAAATCACCTTTTAACGGTATACGTTCGATGATTTTGCCGTCTTTGAGCACCTCAAGCGCGTAGTTATCGGCATCGGCAGGCGCCAATGACCATTGTGGTGGTTTATATGGACAAGGTGTTGAGATCAATTTATTGGATGTCTGAGTAGTTGGCGTTTCTTCCACTGACGCTGTAAGATTTTGTTCTTTAGCATCATCCGCTGTGTCAACTTTTGTTTCGTCAGGCGGTGCGCGTGCAATTGCTATCGGTTTTTCTTTCGTAATCCGCGTAGGGACCGCAAATTCCACATTCTCGGTCGACATTTTTAGATCAGGATATATGCAAGCAAACTCTACAAACCCAAAATTTCATAACGTTCGAATTTGTAAAACAGGATTTATTATTGTGTCAACGATATTACGGAGAAACTGAGATATGCACCACAACATTTAAAAATCACCAAATTTTAAAATAATATCAAAGATTGACTTGTTGTCTTCTCTTATTGTTGATAACTTCCAAGACACCATCGGTGAGGCCAAATCTGCCTCCTGTTTGTGTGACACGGGCGCATTCGGGTAAAGAAACAGGATTGAGTCGATGATAGTAATCAGTCAACGCATCGAGTGCCAATACCTATTTAAATGCACAAAATGAAACACCAAAACAATGTTTCTTACTTTGCCGCTACCACATCCTTGTGCGTATATCAATTGTGTCATTGCAACTTGTGGCGCAGGTACTGCCGGTACACCAGATATAGAATACAGGCCAGACGGTGTTGTCGGTACAATGTATGTCGGTGCATTTGGTGTCGGTGTATATTGGGCAATTGGTGCTGAGGTATATTGGGCGATGGGTGCCGGTGTATATGGGATGAATGGTGGAGGTGATGATTGAATATATGTTGGCTGTCGAGGTTGAGGTGGTGGAGTTGGTTGGGGAAGGACATTGTAGATGTTTGGTAGAAGTGCCTACAGATAAGATCGCTTTAATTAGAAGTATTGTAATATACCTGTCTTTTCTTCTCTTCTTCTTCCTGATCAAATTCACGTTGACGTTGCGCCGCAAAACTTTTTCTGTCGAAGGTGTCGGCAGTTTTTGTTGCCTCGCTTGCAGATCGTTGTTCTTCTCTATCTTCTTGCTCATTGAAGAACTGTTCAGTCTTTGCTGCCTCGCTTGCAAGTCGTTGTTCTTCTCTATTTTTCTGCTCATTGAAGAACTGTTGTTGCCATTGACTGCTGCGACGTAATTGCTCATTTATGAAGCTGTCATCAATTGCCTCTTGCCATTGTGGAAACTCATCTGCCGGCGTTGGCGGATGGAGAAATGATGGTGACTGAAACTGCAACTGCAACGCCCTTGTACTTCGCTGGTCTTGATTGATTGGTTTGATTGATTGACTGAATTGTCCCAACACTGAATCACTATCGTCCGTCCTATACACATGTGTACTGGCGACAGATTGTAAATTTCGACGTACACGACGACTGTTGTAATGTTAATGATTTAATAGAATTAGAATGTTTACCGTCGATTGTACCCACTGGCCGCGCCCTGTGAATACGCATCGTCACTTGTCCCTTCACTTCTATATGCCAGATACAGTTCACACACGCTTGTTGTGGGTTCATAATTGATGCCGGTACAGGTTAACACGCGTTGACAGTATGATTGGCATTGCTGGACAGAAATGATAATGGAGATTTGATTTCTAACTACCTGTAATGTTCGCCCTGCAACTCTTTGCCACGCACGATCGCAAACAAGACGACGACCAATATAACTCTGCAAATAAATACGTTTTTTTTTCTATTTATGATAAATTACTTGAAAGCACGCATCAATCGCAATTTTTGTGTCCTGGTTTGCACTTGTACTTGCAGTTACATAAGGTTGCTGAGTTACAACAGGTCGCTGAGGTACAACAGGTTGTTGAGGTACAGGTACATAAGGTTGTTCAACAACTGGCACAGGATTACTGTACTGGCAATTAGCAATTTGTAAACATATGAATAATAAAATAGTTGTTTTCATTTCGAACAATTATAATTGTGTCATTGGTGGTCGTATATAATGTAGAAAGTGGGAGTTAAATCATAATTTAACATCCGATTGTTCAAGAATAAGGTCAAACACATGGTTTGGCATTGTTTAGTGAAAGTTATCTTCTGTCATGTACATATATGGACAATCATTATTTGCATCCATCAATGGGGAAGCGCGTCCTTGAGATTACGTTTATGAGAAAGTGTAGCACACGTATTTATTGGTAGTATTAGATCTTTAGCAAACATTTCGATTTACTATAAACAAATTATAGATGCACAGATTCAAAGTAAAACAAAGACGTCGGATGAGAGTGCGAAATAACATTAACATACAAGAAAGATTTCAAACCATTCATTTCAAAACTCAAAGCAGCACAATTGTGTAGAAAGTAGTAAATTACAAAGTATTATCCACTATATGGTTTTTGAAATAACATTAATTTCTGTTATCGACTAAGTTTTTAGTCACACATTGAATATGATATAATGACAAATGTATATACTACATTGATTACATTGATATTAATTCGAAAGAGACAAATGTGTACAAATGTTACTGTAGTATCTCAAATACTTCTAGTGTGAATGTGTTGCGTTATGTTCATTTCTAACATTACGCTACGGCGCACGAGTTGCTACGATGTGTAAGGCCACACGCACACTTATTACATCTTTACATAAACGTTTTATGTTACATTTTTATGTGCCATGATTGGAACATTTCTGTTATCCACTTGTATTTACTTAGATATTCACATGACTTGTTGCAAAGTAAAGAATGTACCAATGGAATGTTTGCTTTTGTGCAATTCAATTTGAATTCACTCATACTTCAGACGTAACAATTGATAAATGTAACATGTTAATTCGACGACGTCTTTGATTACTGCCAATTTATAATCTCTCGTGACATGTCGTCTCCACTAACCTCCGGCCGTCGTCAACGCGCCGTGACCCGTGCAGCAGAGCAGGAGGCATTTTCTCGGATAAACAAAGAGGTACAAACAATATTATATATTTCTCTACCATTGACCATCCATTCATCAGACGGATGAGCGACTGGCCAAACGACAACAGGCACGTGATGAAGCGCGAAAGATTCGCATCAGTGAAATTGAGAAGCAACAAAGAGAAGCCGAGAAGTCGGAAGATAAGGTCAGTTCATGAATATGAATTCGAATATTTCATGTCTATGTTGCAGGGATACACCGCGCACGCCTCCTTGACACACAGCCATACTGGCTTGACGAAGAATAAAGAAGCTGAAAACACAGATCTGAGGGTTAGTTATACGTCTCCATTGATAAGAGAACATCAAAGTGAACATACCCACACCGGGTGACGATGTGATGACACATCATTGAAATATGTGTCGAATGATAGTAATGTCGAAATAGCTGCTGCTCTTTTACACCAACATTATACACGCACAATTGTTGTTTTCAGGAAAAGGTGGCAGAATATGAAGATCGATTTCGTCGAGACATGTTATTGTATACGCAATTGGATAATGAGAAATCGGCATTGAAATATGAAGTTGATCTAATCAACGATGACATGGAAGAATTGCGGGAATTGTACGCTCAAAGTGGTCGTGAAAACAAGGAACTCACTAGTGTAAGCACATTTCATATATATTTATATTATTTAATTGTTCGTTGATGATGAAATGTTTTTAACCTTGGAGAACTGAAAAGTGTTGATGAGAATATTTTGCTGATCATTTTCTGAGACGACGAATTCGACTTCAAATGAAATATTTACTCAATTTGAATGCAACAAGTTATTTACAGGAATTGAAACTTCTGAAACGTACAATCGAAGGTTTGGAAGCGGAGCAACAAAATCTCAAACATCAATTACGGCAAAGAGATCACTTAATCCATGTACGTTACAGTAACATTTTCATTCTTCCCAGTCTCACTCGTATCATTTAACTTAAAACACTGCACGCAAATATTGTTTGCATTAGCTCTACAATTAGCGATACAATTTAGTTCTATGGTACAAAAACTTGTTTGGAACAATTGTTTGCACAAGCACGTGCAAGTATAAGGTTTATTCAATTTGAAAAAATAATATCTCAGCATCTCATTGGGATGTGCTGTCGAGTAAATTACTCTTTAAATTAAAGGACACCAATACTGAGTCAGCAGGCGAACTTCCAAAATTAGAAAACACACACGCCAAATGACTAATGGTGTAAAGAGAACATTATAGCGTGCAAATATGTCTCTCACTTACAACTCAGTGCACACTTAAGTGATTCAACAATGAGTTTTTATAGTGTGTAAATAAGAAGGTGGAAATATATTATATGTCAAAATTCAAAATGCTATGTAGTTTTAAAGCGAAATGTTCTAGACCAATGATGCAAAATAATGAACGTCTTGCACACAAATAAATAAGAGAATAATAAACACGTTATTACAGGAGGCAGGTCTGGTAATCGTTGAAAAAGAATTGGACGATGAAGCAATAATAGCAACTTCATCAAATGGCTTAACAAATGGAATATCACATGAAAATGAGAAGAATGTGGCAAGTACATCGCGCCTACTTAACAGTGCCATCAATAGATCACGTAAGTGAAGACAAAATATAAACAAAAACATAATGTACAGCTGGTGATCCGGTCACGACGCCACTATTATTTGCACAAACAACAGTTGCGATGATCGATAAAGCAGTTCCTGGCAACCAAACCCTTGACGAGAAAGTACGAAAACTCGTCAATACGGTACACATATATAATTACGACAAACAAATATATATATTTGCAGAATAAAGCAATTCGAACACAATTAGAAGAAGCCGAAACAGCATTGCACACACGACGTTCACAAAGATTTGAAGCAGAAAGAAATGCTATTCCTAATGGACCAGATTACAATGAAATGCAAAGTAAGTAAAATCTGTGTGTAAGACTTTATTCAATTAACTAATTTCACCATTTATTTCAAATTTCTACAGAAATGCACAGTAAGTTGTAATGTTGTAATGTAACAATTGGTGAATATGGAAACTGCATGAAACCCCTTGATAAGACTTTGTTATTCCCAATAGAGTCACTCCTTCAGACGGCAACTATTTCTCTCTGGCAAAAATGAATTCATGAAATTGTAGACAGAATTTGTAATATAATATTTGCAGAAGACGCTCTGAAGCAAGCTGCCGACATTAAATTCAAATTGCAAGAATGTGAACGCGAGAATGCCAATTTGCAGGGACTGGTAAGTCGATAAAATGAATGATTAAACTGACAAATTGCACTTTCAGAACATGCGCCAGGAATCACAATTGAAACGTTTCAAAGAACAAACTGAAGAGCAGGAAAAGGAAATTGCCGAGTTGAAACTGATCAATCGAAATGTGAAAAAAGAGGTAATTTGTTAAAGATGAATTGCATTAATTATGTTTTAGCTGCGTGAACAAGAATGTGCAGTCGATGAAGCAAGAGAAACCAATAAACATCTGCAAAATCGTCTTGAAAAACTCCGTCTTTCACGTCAAAAATTGTGACCAAATACAACAATGCAAATACAATTCACCCGGTTCAGGAATGTTGTTAACAACGTACATGTTGACATAATATCCTTACGCCTTCCTTTCTACGTTACCTTGGTGCTATGGTTCTCTTTGATGGTACATTTACTTGGAATATTAGTATACAGTGATGGTACATTTTGTAGTTTCCTGTTGTTTTCTCTTGTTTCATTTCATTATGCTCATTATTCTCCTTCAGTTCGCCATGCTTGAACCGTGTTGATTTTAATATTATTATTACAAATGCATAACTTTCATCGAAAACTAGTCCATTCGCATTCTGGGTTCATCTTTGTTGTGTTCTCCATTACGCGTGTTTATTCTCCATTACGCGTTTTTATGCTCGTTTATTAACTTCATAATGCGTCACACAATGAAAATGAAACATTTTTAAAACTTACAACGTTGAAAGGTGTAAAGCCACAAAATAATTTGCATTCGCGCGCAAACACATCGTGTTGGGACCCCCTTGAAAATGGTTAGATTACGGTAGTCTCGCAACGCGACAAGATATTTGCAAGTTTTGTGCGTGGAATAAAATTCTGGTTTTTGATCAACGTCCGTTTCGTGCGAATTGGCAATTAGAATTTCAAATTTGGTATGTTGTTTTGTTTTCATTATGTGATTAAATCAACATTTCGCCTAAACATACTTCTCACGGATTACATGTAGTTCGTGTAATCGGTGCTATCAGGAAAGCAATTTTTGCGAAATTGGACTTTTTGACATTTTTCTGGGATGTGTATCTATCCAAACTATTCAAATGTATTTTCGATGTTCCCAGTAGCCCTTTATTTCGCCCAAACGAACTCATTAAAAGTACCGTTTACATGTAATCCGTGAAAAGTATGTTCCGGCCTTCGTATCTTCATTTCTTTTGCAATTTCCGAATGTTTCAACTAATGCTACTTGCAGCTGTTATAACGATCATCATCAATCACACGACAAACAAGAATGGCAATGAATCGCTTGGCACTTGTATCACGCACGGCAGTCGCACAAAACGCTCGTTTGATGGGCGTCGCTAGCACACCATTGACATCGTCAAGCAATGTATGTTTTGACTGTTTTTGGCCTCTTATACTTTTCTGTTTTTGTTTTGTAGGCACCCATTTGCATGCCAGCAATGTGTCAATATTATGCCATGGTTCAACGCGCCGCATTGCACACATCGCCGGTACGTGCTGATATCGATTCGGCAGCGAAGTTTGTTGGTATGTTCAATTTTGTTTCGTTCCGTTTTACATTAATTTTTCAGGCGCCGGTGCCGCCACATGTGGTGCAGCTGGTTCAGGTGCTGGTATCGGTACAGTATTCGGTTCATTGCTGATCGCATTCGCACGCAATCCATCGCTCAAGCAAGCATTGTTCTCGTACGCCGTCTTAGGTGCGTTGTTATTGCTCCAACATGTGTTCATGTTTCAGGATTCGCATTGTCAGAGGCTATGGGTCTGTTCTGTCTTGTCATGGCATTTATGATGTTGTTCGCGTTCTAGAGTGATTTATTGTGGCCTAGTGATCCATTTGTAATTATTTTATTCGCTCACTGCCTCTGCGCAATGCCACTAGATTGGATGGTCGGCCCTAGTTTTTGTTTGTTATTTCCATAGGTGTCATTTTAAATTCTCCCGTAGTTCGTTGTTATTTTATTTGTAGAGGTTTATTAGTCAGCGAATTATTATTTCCTAAAAAGATTATTTCTTGATTTAGCTTCGTTTATAATTTGTGTTTGTTTATGAAACGTTTTATTGAAATATAGAGCTCAACAAATTGTGGTGGTTTACAAATAAAATAAGCAATTCATTCGCAAGTTAATTAAAACTAAACGCCCGCAAAATATCAAAGCACACCGTCAAAGAATAACAAAATACTGACAATCTAAAAACAATTAGCGACTAATCAAATAACTAGCAAAATTAAAAGAATCAATTAAGAAATATCAAACTTGGGGTGAACAAAATAAATCTCGTATATTTTCACAATTACTGTGGCACCCAGTTGCAACCATTAACACTCGCAATTGGTTGATGATCAAACACATTCGTTTCTACCGGTTGTGTGTGTGGTACCTAAATAATGAATCCGGGGGTGTCTGGATTCGTCCCGTCCCGACTTTTCTGTCCTGAAACGCATTACTACCCTCCGGTTGTTGTTGTGCAATTCCAAAACGTTGCTTATACTCGTCAACACCAATACGCTTTCCTGGTTGCCTCCTCATTTCTTGTACGGGTGGTGTTGCATTCACAATTGTTGTCGCCGCAGCGCCGTGCATTATATTTTGCTGAAATACAAAAATTAAATTAAAAATCGGCCGATTCACCTGCGGAGAACGGAAAAATCCAGTATGGTTCATGTTTGTCGTCCGCGTTTGTTGTACTGGAGGAAGCGCAACGCGGGGACGCATACGTGGATCAGATGGCAATTCTGACGGCGACGACAATACAACACGTACATCATTGGGTAGTTGTGGATATGTTGTATCAACCATTTGTCGCTCCTGTTGTACACTGGCAATTTGTCGTGCCTTGCGTTCAATCTGATAATAAAAATGACTCAATTAATAAATAGAATAGATGAGCCATACCTGCACATTTATCACCACAGGTTGCTCTGTTGTCACATTAACTGTATGAATTGGCACACTAAATTGACTCGGTGAATTTGGTGCAGGTGTGACTTCTTGTTGTGACGATGATGCAACCAACTTGTTATTCAAAATTGTTGTTTTATTATTATTTGCCCGCGACATCGGGGCCGCAATAATCTTTTCTACTTTATCAACATCTGCCTTTCGTTTATGCGATGGTGATTGTCGTCGCTAATGTACAATATAGAATAAAGAAAGAAATTAAAAATAAGACTCACCACAATATCACGACCCGTACGAATATCGCAGTCACGACCACGTGATGAATTCGAACGAATAGCTGAACAAAAGAAATCCAATTAAACAAATACATTAAAACAAACATTTCATATTTCGTTTATGCGCTTTTGCCCCCGCCAACACAAGTTGTGCAAATACGTTCGGACGTAGTTTTTCAAAGGACGGTTTGACATCTTCGGCAATGTCCTCGCCAATACCAAAGAGCTGGAATTAAAATAAATAACAGACCACAAAGTACTGACAAGACTCAATTCGGCGTCGTTGTTTTCTTTCAGATACGATTGTTCTTTGAATGCAATGATGTGATTGTGCCGGATACTTCGCTCTTCAGTGTCATCCTATTTCACAAAATATATTACATAACACACAAATACACGCCTTTCCATGAAAACGTTCCATCTGAGAATCGTAGTGCTCGCGCTTCAATTTCCAATCGTTAGAAGTGTCCGTCATTGGTCGCATCCAATGGTGTCGACGTGCCCTGCAAATCAACATATTCATATGGTGATATTCAACGTACGGTGGTTCTGGTTGTTGACGCACATCACGTCGAAATCGTGGCGTTAATGTTGATGACACAACTTTGACTAAATAAAAACAAAATTGAGAACAAACGTGTAAAATTCACATTTTTCACTGTCAAGCAAGCCATGTTGTCGCTTCAATTTGAATGCTTTCGTTGTTACGCATAAAAATTTGTCATCACCATCATCCGGATGCAACTAGAAAATTGTCAAATACAAATACAAAACACAAACCACAACAATTTCTCTGCCATTCGATTCAGTACCGATTTTTTCGATACCAAAATTTATACTATGTTTGCGAAATTGACGATAATTCGGAGCAATCGTCTTCTACAAGGTTTCATTTACCAAAAATACACAACAATACGCGCACCTTTTCGCGTGCATGAAGTGTGACTGGTCTCTTACGATAATTTAACATCTTCATCTTCAACATTTGCATATGTTTTTTATTGCGACGTTCCATTTGTTTTCTCCTATCAATTAAAATCAAATATATATATATGAGAAAATATAATATCACCGTTTGCTTTTCTCTGCATTCGACGACTTGTGTGGTGTGTAGATTTGAACTAAATTCAAATTAGATAACGAGAAACAAAACAAACTTGACGAATCGAAGACGATTGTATAATCATCGTCATCCTGTTCGTACCATTGTGAAGGCGAATACGCCTCGTCTTTTGGAAATATTGGAACAATAGAATGTGACGGTGAATATGGTGCATCTGTTGATGGTGTCAATTCACCTTCCTCAGCTACAACGCATACAAATTAATCAACAATTACATACTCGTTGTAGATGAGGCATCCATTGCCTCCTTTGTAGGTATCAAAATACGAGGAATGAGTGCACCTGATGGAACAATCGGGATCAATTCACCTCAAAATCAACATTAAACCGAATTAAACGCAATAGCAAACCTTTGAAATTTGTCGTTCTTTCCTCACAAACATCGTGTGCTCGTTTTCGTGAACTTGTTGGTTTCGGTTGATTGACAGGCAGAGGTCCATTCACAACACCATCAATAATTCGCCGTATTTCCTCCTCGCATGCATACTTCAAATCCTTAACGGGGGCTCTTATTTCATGTTGTGACATCAATTCTGGCACTCCGAGCGCGGTTTCCGGTGTTTCTGTTAAATTAATTGAACAATGTAAATTAAAGCACATACCTAGTTGTTCGGCAATAATGTGCGACGAGTTGTCACCAATTTGTCTCATTACAATCGTATTTGGTGTGGCAACATCGTTGGACTCGTTCAAATGTGACACTGCAAAATTGATTCAATAATTGATGAAAGCTCACAACACAAACCTGTAGATTGTTTATCATCGGCTGATAGGTGCGAAGTGCAAGCAGCGTCATCTGTTGTATTGTTATGATCCGGTGTCGCTATAAAACGGTTAACAACAAGCAAAGAAATCAAACCTTTAGCGTTATCAAATCGTCGTATATCGTAATTGATGTGGCGCAATTTTGTAACATAACGCAGCGATGCTATAAACAAATGTATGAAATTTCGCAGTACCAAACAAACCGGCATGGACATATAGTCGCTCATTTGTAGTCATTATTCGATCGCTCATTCAAATAGAAATATCATCAAATAAGATCTCTCAAATAAAAATTGAATAAAACCAGGTTCAATAAACGCAATTCATTCCTTCAACGAAATCAAACGGCGCCGCATTAATACTTCACAATAGCGTAGAAATTCAATACCGTAGGAAAAAGTAGTTTTATGCAAATTTCACGATGTAATTTTTAAAATGTTTCATATATATTTTGCATTGATTTGTTTCTTAACCACACTGCAATGTTTGTATACCTACGCTCATCTGTTAATCGAGTGTATTTTCAGTTATATTATTAAAACAGATCCTTTATTTATGTGGTATACAAAATTAGGAAGAGAGACAGGAATGCATAAACATGTATAATAAGTACTTGTCACAAATTCAGAATGATATTTATGCAATGTGCAAGTGAATTAATGGCGGAATATCAGTTATAAGTTGATCGAATGTCTATTTGCCCAAACGTTCTAACAGAAACTCGTCCGTGAACTCGTCCAAATCACGCAATTCGATGGTCTGGAATTAGTAACAAGATTAATGAATGAGATAGGAACAAGATTAACGTACATGTGCCAATCCAGCCGCCGTTGCTAGATTGTTCAAACTGCCTGCATACATCATTTGTAACTCTGGATTGCATCCTAAATGCTATTTATTGTTTATCAATTGTATAATTAACCTGGCGGACTGTAGTAAAGTAAGGCCAATGGGAAATTAATTCGTCCATCTTTGTACTCACGACGATAACTAATTAATATGTATCGTGGTTGTTGTGGCGGTAATGATGTAGAAATATCCTCCAGAGTACAATCCTCTAAGCATTCGTCAATTTGCAGTTGTTGCTCATCTTTGACGATTTTGACTAAAACGTTTAACAATTAGAAACATTAAAGAGAGTTTATAAATTACATATAATTGCTCTCGTGCATGTTTCCTTTGAGAATCGAAAGTTCTTCAATTTGTCTTGTATGTCATCGCTAACAGTGCATATTGCAAGTGATCCACTCTACACACATTCAACTGTTACATTAAGAACACTATTAAACACACCATTTTATGTTTGTCTGATGATTTGACGGGGATGTAACCTGCAGCCTTCTGTAAATTTTGTTAAATAAAATAATGCTTATGACAATATATAAAAATTGGTACATTGTATAAACATTTCCATCTGCCAGAGAATTGTGACCAATATATGTGACATTCATATTTATTGAATATCTGAATATGTGAGAGTAAACATTTATGTAGAATAAACAAGTTTATCACGATCATTGAATAAATAAACAAATATACAGATGGCATAAGCTCAAACAATTATTTTAATTATCTTAAGTATGAGACCAAAATAAAGGAACGTGGCAAAATTGCAAGGGGTGGCAGCACATAAAAATAAGAATTGATTTAATTGAGCACAATTTACATTCAATCAGCATCCATAATTATCAGTTTAAGTAGTTATACAAAATGCCCTAAAATGGTAATTTGGTGGTCATTAATTTAACACTTAATTCGTTGTGCAAAAAATTGAGTATACAAATGTGCAAATATACAAATTATTGTTGGTAGAATATTGAGACCTTAAAACAATGATGAGTATAATAAGAACTACATATCAATAACAGGTCGTAGAATATACGTTTCATTACTGATTGTATGTTGTCCAGATGGTGTTGCATGTAACTGTGCCTGTTCATGCGCTTGTCGTGTACGCATTCCACCAAACAATATCAATTCACCACGTGCAGCCACCAATGAATATAATATTGTATCCTCTAATGCGTCTGGTGGACTTTCAACAATACGCCATGACACCTATATTGTGTTTTATAATGCCCGTCATTGCATACCGTATTATGACTTATAGCCAATGACAAATCCATAACATAAACATTCATAGGACGCGCATTTGGTGACACACTGCCCGTGTCACTAGTAGTTGATGAGCGTCGTTTGTTACTTGGTGTGTCCTCCGTGTCCTCTCCTTCATGAACATCATCACGCGGGGGTGGTGAACGTGGACGAAATCTTGGTGATGATGTTGATGCTTGTCTGCACAAATGCCTTTGTATGACTTTGATGATTTATTTACCCTGCCAATGCCTCTCTCTCCTGTCGACGTTTCTGTCGAATATATTCTTCTGCTTTGTGAAGGATTTCTAGTTGACGACCTCTATCAGCCTGCGCATTTGGCCGGACACGCATTGTATTTGGTGGTGCTGTATATTTTGTGAAGGGTTTTCATTATTTATTTACCAAAAGCATTTTGACCATGATGCGGATTATGTTGAACTATTGGTTCGCGTACAAGTGTCGCTTGATTTGGTAGCAAAGATGATTCAGTCATAGAAATTACAGACGGAGACAGATGAATGCTCGACGATTGTTCTGCACCACATTCTTTCTTCTTCAACACTCACCTACCATGTTCCGATGTCCCCACACAAGTGGACATATTCTCATCCTTCGTAACAACAAGTGTGGGAATCTGTCCAACAATGATAGCCGGTATTGATCTGGCACGATGAAGTTCGCTCGTCTTCCGATCCAACGCTGCCGGTGATGGCGGCGGCTCCTGTTAGGGAACAATGAACTATTCTTATTATTTATTATATATATATATATATTATTATTATTATTCATTATTATTCTCTAATCAGTGTCATACGTGTTCATCGAGTGATCGAGATGTAAGAAGCTTTCGTCGTGGTGGTGTCAGATTACCATTTGATGTACCGTATGTTGCATTGGAGCTACTTGGCTACAATATTCAATTTATTGAAATAATATTGTATAAATGCATACCTCATCAAGTTCATTAGCTGAATTCGCAGCATGATTAGAATTGAGTCGTCGATTGACACTAGGACTAACAGACGGTGTGCGCGATAATGACCGATAGATGGGTTTACTGAGTACAACTAGATTCTGTCCCACATGTGCACCAGAATGTGACCACATTGCCGGTGCCATCATATGTGCATTGGTTATACGTAACTACATAATTACATAAATATAATCACACAAAAACGATTACCTCTCTCCACATCCATTGACCATTGCAGGGCATGTACAAGATCCATGCATCTGAATATATCATATTTGGTCCACCACAGCCGCCGACAATTAACAGATGTTCAGGATCGATTAAAGTCTGTGTTTGACCATATCGTGCAGCTGGACGTGGTGACGCAGCTGCTACAGGTGCCTGTAAAGTAAATTATTAATTTCATCTCAATTTTAATTATTAACCAGCTGCCATATTCGTTTTCGCATATCGAAGAGCCAAACATGATTACTGCTTCCATTACCAAATGATCCACCAAACACAGCCATACGATTACTATCACTCAACATGCAAGCAGAATGACCAGCAAGATGGGGTGCTGTACCGTCGTCGTGAACCTGTTGAATAACACACATAATAATAATGTGACTCATCACGTACCAATGACCAAGTATTTGTCGCTGGGTCGTAGATGTTAACTTCGTTGAAAAACATTGTGGTCTGATGAATGGGATTAGGGCTCGATTTCGTCCATCCACCATAAAGTATTAACTTATCACCACATCGAACCATTGACGCACAAGCCTTGGGTGTTGGGTGTGTGCCTTAATAAATGATATGACACTTAATTATTTCAAATAATAATAATACCAGTTGGGAGCGGCCTCGTCCAGGATCGCATGACCAAATCAAAGCATAACAAATCATTAAACATTGTATATTGTGCCGTGCATCCGCCAAATACGTACATACATCTAAACAGATTAAATATAATTTCAAACTCGAATATTACCTTCTTTGTGGATGATAAACAGCCGAATGTGAACACCGTTCTGGTATATTTGTTGTGAACTTCTTATTTGTAGGCGACTGCATTTCAATTGGTAATTGCAATAAATACCAATCAAAGTTGATACATCGTTGAAATAATGTTTGTTGTCGTAACATCACACCTAAATATTCAATGATTATGTTATAATAGTAGTCCATACGATTAGCCAATCGATGCCACAATTTGCAGGTGAGCGAGCATGATTGTAAATCACCATATTGTGTCAAATGTAGCATAATATATTCCATAACATCTTCAGGCACACCACTAAATGCACTACCGATGACCGCCTGATGTTGTGTGGCCATATCACTTAGATCGATGAAATACATCGGCCGACAATGCTGCATTCTTGATGTCGATGGCAGATCGGTGTCCATTTTACGTTTCATTCATGCTTCTATAAATAACTTGCTGATCATCGGTGCCGCAACTACTAATGGCACGCATACAATGTGGACCCAAATTGACTTTCACCCCATGTAGACACAGATTTGAATTACTGCGTATGTCTGATACACGACCAACCAGTATACGCTACCGGCCCATATTATTACTCTACGGTAATACACACACACTTGCACACTAACCATTCCGCTTCAAAAATATGTGAGTGCGCGCGCGTCTCTTATACGACCATGTGCGCTGTGAACGTTTTGTGCGTCGTGCCAACACTGTCTGTGTCTGTTGCTGTAACTCGCGTGTTTTTCCTCACACCTTGTTATGTATCTGTATGTTTGACAGCTTTGCAAATCACCTTATTAATAACAAAGTTTACTGCTCTTTATATTTACGCCTATTTGCAGATATTACTCGTTCAACATCAAAACAAGAATTATTGATAAACACACAAAATACTAACATGTGTTGAATGAAACACGTTACGTAATATGACAATGTAATGTAGAAACTGTACTAAATTATGAGTATCTACTGTGATTAAATACGCGAAATGGATTTATTAATGCAATAACATGTCGTCGTCAACATCGACATCATCCGCCTCTCACACAAATGGCGCAAGTCTCGAAGACTGCTACACAAATATATTTGCGCTGGTAAGAAATGAATTTTAAAAAATGGAAATGTAAACCACCACTCAGGCCGAACTAGCGGGTCTACGATGGCGCAAATACACGCATCAAACATCTGCACCGCCATTTGACAATAAGAAACGTTCATCAGCTGGTGATTTGAGGAATGATGAATTAATGAAGGCGTACAGTCGATGTGTTCAAGCAAAACTATTGTGTTCATGGCGTCGTGTACCGCCATTGTGTAGTACTAATACAACACAATTGATGCAACTCACCAATCCTCTCGACATGCAGGTATATCATGCTGGTTCATTATAACGCAATACTTTTGCAGCCAAACAAACCAGCGGATTTACGGTTAGATGTGACAAAAGAATTAATTGTATTTTGGTACGGCGAAGAACCAGAATGTTTGAATAATATCTGTGCCAAATTACAATTATCGGAGGACTGTAGTAAAGCATGGGCGGGTAAAGAAAGCTACAAAGATGGACATATGGACTATGAAACACGGTGTATCCTGTTTCATGCCTGGCACAACACCTTACAACGGTATCATTTATTTGTAGAAATATTCATCAACCGTTAATTTATAGAATGTTCGAATTAGAGGGATATGTGCGACTTGGCAAATGGTTTGTCCATCCATTAGATGCAAATTTGGCTTACGCTGAACATGGGAGTCCAAGGTACGCATTTAGCACACGTATTAAAAATGTTTCTAGTCATTTGTGCGCATTTCGTTTGTCATTCTTCATTCACGACGTGTATGTATGTGCATCGGTGCAAACACAACGACAACCCGTTCTTCATTCACTCAATATGCAACATTTGCATGCAGCACAACAATGCAGCAATGACACAACTACGAATAAACAACCGGTATATTTCACACGTTTCGATTCAATGCGCCGTTCAGGTCATTCTATCACCATGGGCAATCAGTGGTACATTAGTCGGTGCTGCGTCTGAAAGCAATATTGATCGATCTCGATGTCGTGGTGGACCGTGGTCAACAGATCGGCCAAGTATGAAGAGACTATGGCGTGCATGGACACGGTATTACCCATCACTAAGTGACGACACGGAAAACAACATCGATGATGACGACGATGAGGATGATGTCTCATCGTATTTGATCGGTGATGAAAAAACAAACAAGATTAGCGATCAATTGCCAAATTTGGTCGAGGTAGGACTCCATGAACATATTTGAACATAAATGTTATTATTAGGTGGAAATCCACGGTGTACGAATGTACCACCCCTCTCAGTTTGTGTGCGTGGGACGAAGTGAAGACAAGATCCATCAACAACGGCAACTCAATCTTCTCCAACAACGTCGAAGTGAAACAAAGACACAAGCATCAGTGATCGACGCCGCGACATTTGCATCGAAGCTGCACACTGAACGGCCTATTAATGGCGTGTTGAATCTACAACGGGCATTTGAAGAGTGTATTGCACCTAGTCAACAAACAAATAACAATGAGATCACATGGCGTATGTCTGATGGGATTGACAAGGACAGTTGTATATGCGCCTCATGTACATCACCAATGTCGTCCAATCAGCTTCGACCAAATACATTTGGTGCAATAAAACAAGCAGAAATGTTGGCAAAGAATCTCCAGAATACCCAACGTGTACCCCGTATGAGTAATCTACTGCAACATCGTCGAAGTTGTGCTGTAATACGGGAGAAGGCGGCTCAACAACCAGCATCCAATCATTCAATCACACAACCACCTACACCATCAATGAATGTCAACACGTCGTTGCCACCGTCACATCAATCCAATTTGCAAATGATTAGCCCTGCTGTTAATCAAAATATCGACAACACTGACAGTGATGTTGCAAATAGTCGGAAAAGAAAATTCGATTCACTTATGTCGCCACCATCTGAAATGCCGCCTAGTGTAAAAGTTGACATTAAACCGGCATTTAGTGAGCCGGTGACCGTAAATCAACGCGAACCAGTGCTCTGTGAACAAAAATGGGCGCCATTGCGACGTCCACGATTAGGTATGTGACCTCAATGGCACAATAAATAAATGTTTTAGACACCCTTGATCCATTATGTTTACATGCACAACAGAGCAACACGGAAAACTATGCTGTTCATTGTAATGACGCACAATTTGATGGTCCGTCGTGGATAGTTGGCTCGAAGCCTGATGACACCTCTACATCGGACAGTGTTGATGAAAATGAACCATCAACATCAAATGGCGACAATTTACCCGATAACATACTTGAAGATACAATTGCCAAACCTCGTCCAACAAACAACATGTCCGAAGATCACAATAATCTACATCAGGTTTGTACACTTTTCATTATTGATTAACAGTTACTTGAATAGACATTTCTGTCACCACCGGCAAGCAATGAAGCTGAACAAGTTGAATATAATGCAATATCACAACTACCACCAACAACAAGTCGTATCTTGCCTCGAAATACGGGACCACCATCAGTTGGAGTGATTGACTGCATTTATCCAACACCTCCCAGCGCTGAGAATCATCACCTGTCACCTGAGAATCATCATCTACCTCCTGTATTCAGCAAAATTTCAATGACTAAGTAAGTTATAGGACATAAAGCATAACACACCAATATTACAGCGTCGACCCGCACATGTCACCTGTGGTATTACAACCGGTACCATCTGTAACGGATTTGAAAACACCAATGGATAAATTGTCGGATATATACACACGACGTCAAATTGCTTGCTACAGTGTAGCTGATAGTAAATTCGCACTACCAAAAGATGACATAAGTGATCCGGAATCGAAACGTCGACGTCGTGGTTGTGTGAGTCGAGTTGATGAACTGAAACAGCAAATTGGCAAAAGATACAACGAAATGAAATATTCGCCAACACAAACGCTACGTGTTACACAGGTAAGAGACAATACATAAGTGTAAAATATTGTAGATTCGTGCAATCAATCAACAACCGAAGCCTCGTTTATCAATGCAAATACAATCGCAACATCAAAGTGCGCCATCACAATCAACAGGTGGTATACCATTGGCTGTACAACAATACGCACATAGTATGATGATGCCATCGAGTAGCAATACACCAGCACCGCTCAGACATCATAATAGTGCATCGAATCTACCTCTCGGTACATTCTGATTACAATTAATTATATCAATAAATTGCAGTTGGTCTACAACAGCAGCAGCAACAAGCAACACGTCTACCATTTGCACGTACACATTCGTCACAAACATTACCGCATGTAATGTCACCATATGCTGGACGTCAACCAAACACACCGTCGCCAGCACAGCCAAAATATGACAGTGTTATGCATAGTCCACATAGCAGAGGGTAACACACACACACACTCACGCACACATACGCCATTTCTAGTGCTCCTCCGTCTGTGGACGCATGGGGAACAGGTGGTCCAGGTTCAATAGTGGCGCCATCATTAACCAACGCGGTGCAGCAACAACCCGAAGGTGATGCACTACTACTGACTACTCTACTTCACGACACCCCATTTGGTATGCTCATGTGCATTTCATACTTCATGCCTCCAGATCTGCATCACGACAGCCACTTCGACGCGAGTGCAGTGTGTGTGTGCAACACGAACACACCGTGGGCAGCGATCAGAGGCAATGAAGCGGGACACTATGTGCCGTACACGCCAGCTATGGTATCGGGTGCTCAACAGCAACAGATGAACATCGCTAACCCACTCAGTCCTAATTCACAGCTGCACAAGTGTTCGTGTGGTTTCAGGTAAATGCATATTAGATGCAGTAGTCAAATAAATGTAAATGTAGTGCTGTGCGCTATCGTTACGTGTCACAAATGTCGGGCGCATATGCAGAAGATGAAATTGAGGCGACGGGTATAGAACAAATTCCAGAAATAACACGTAAACGACCGGCGAAATTCGATGTGCGATTAATTGAATTAATAAGACAACAATCAACACACCGAGATTTAACGGCGCCTGTATTGGCCATTAGTTATTTTGTATGTGTTTTCAATGAAACATCATGTTTTTGTGAATTTTACAGGAACGTCAATGCGGTGAAATGACATCGATGCGTATGTCTTGCAATTTCATCAATCAAAGCAATGTTACAAAATCGTTCGATTACAAAGCATACAAAACTGATGTTCGTTTCACAAAAATGTACTAAACATGACACTGTCTACATTTAGGTTGTTGACGCAAAAACACTAATAATAAATGGAATTGAAAGTGCGTGCGCAGCTATGGACACCGCAATGCCTGTACATCCACCAAACAAAATGCCGTTTTCACTCTGGGCATATCAGCGAGCAGGGAAAGAACTGGTAAAATGATAATAAATGTGTCACTAATCAAAACAAATTGTACAGCGTGATGCAACAGAATTAGATGCGATGAACGTATTAACATGTGTCCGTGATATGTTAATTCGTTATGTACCATCGTGCGCGAGTGTGTCGACATTGTACACTAATGCTGCAATTGATTATCAACCGGGACCATTGACATGGCGTCAATTTGAACGCCGACTAGCACGAACAAGTAACAATCGTGATATGTCTTGCCGGCCAGGTATATTAAACCATTTGTTGAAATGCTATTGATAACTGTGACATTGTAGAACCTGTACCAGAAGTTGTCCTGCAACAAGAACGTGATTATATTGCAATATCACCATTATCATTGAGAATGTGGGACAGAATGTTATTGGAACCGTACAGTCCTCCAAAGGTATGGAAGGAATTACAATGATACAAGCTATATTTATAGGACATCCTTTACATTGCAATCATGCCCGATGTAAAGTGCATTGTTGAACGATCCCGGTTGTTCTTCCGTGAATTGTCAAAAACATATGAGAACCATCGATTTGGTAAACATTGCGCTCTTGCCAGACCACAACTACCCGATGGATTTGCTAAAGTCGGTGCACGATTGCAACGTCAATTAATGGAACGCGGAAATATTGACGATGTATATTTTGATGATGATAATGGACAGCTAGTTAATGAATTAAGGTAATAAGTAGAAAAGAGAACATAAATAAGATATTATAGTGCACTGGAATCATTGTCGGAAGAGCAGCGCACTGAACTCTTATCCCAATTACGTCTGTTCGCTCGCGTATGTCGACAACATGTTGCACCAATGATACAACAAGAAGCCGCATTTGAACGATCCACATTCCTACAAGCTGCACATCATGTAATTTGTCTAAATTCGACATATACAATGCTTATGTTGCAGTCATCTGGAGAAACATCCAGTACATCAACACAGCCAATGGCAAATGACATGAGTATGCCACCACCTGCTGTACCAGATAATCAACACAATGTGGCGTCACCAAATGACACCCAATTAATGGACGGTTGTGATGGTGGTGCTGCAGCTAGTAGTAGTGGTGACGAAGCAACCCCAATGCCCCACGTGCTCAATATTTACATCGTACGTTCCCACTCGTATAATTCAAACTGTTAATTTCCAGGTTGACGCATTCAACTGTGGATCACATAATCGTCACGTTCGCTTGTCCCGTCTAACATCCCTCGCACTATATCGCTGTTACTTATCAATAATAGAACGCCTGCCACAGCACACCCAACCATTCATCCAATTAGAGTTGATCAGTGTGCAGACATTGTTCGACGCCACGGGTGCAATGTTGGATTATAGTAAAGATGTGAAGGAGACAGTGATTGGAATGAACCTCGATCCGGGATACACGACGGATCTACGCGGCAGTTCACTGACACGACAATCTGCATCTGAAGCTATTCGTTCATTGGCATTAAGTGTCTACACACAAACACGGGCACTCAATGCTGATCATATACTACAACCATCGATGGCTAAAAGTTTGACTGGAATGGGACCGTCGGCGGCCAAAAGTATAACACTTGCAAAAATGGTATACATTACCTTTCTAAGACAATCATATAAATAAATATTGCAGCATCACGATGTAAGATATGATCAGAAGCGGTTCTACCGATATGCCTGTATTCCATATGCGCTTGCACCATACACAAACACAGCACCATTGGCAATCACCATTAATGGGTACGTGTCACTATACAATAACAATATACATTGTGTTATACAGGAGCAATCAAAAAGGTGCAGCAGAATTGTTGGCATCAATGCCATCAATCAGTGTCAATGACAGTTCCGACAATGATCATGTGCTACTTGTGTCCTATTGTCTGTCTGAGAATCAAAGGTAATAAATCGTTCCGGAGATTATTGTCATTTTTTCTCAGATGGTTATTGGCAACAGCAACAAATGCCCGTGGCACAATTATGGAAACGACAATGATTAATATGAATGAATTTATTGTGTCCGAAAATCTGAATGGAATGCCACCAAATTTCAGCGAACGGTTAGCCGTCCATAATTTGCATACTCTAACAACATTAAATATTGCAGTTGTATCGGTCGACATGTGTCGATAATTCGTGAGAGTATGAATCGGTTGTGGGCATTTGTATTGGGTGTACTGGCAACTGGATGTCATCCATGGAGACTTGTTATTGGTCGTGTGGGTAGGATTGGACATGGGGAATTGAAAGGTGCGTTTCATTAACAAAGGACAACGAACAACTTTTATTATAACTTATAGTATGGGCACAATTATTGCATCCAAAGGCACTAAGTAAAGTTGGCAAATTTGTGCGTGACAATTGTCCACAATGTGCTGGAATGCCACCACAACCACATCATCAACAAACGGCACATAGACAACAACATGATATACCATGTATATTAAGTGCATGTCTTGTCTCTATGGATGCGGGTAACTCTAACTTTGTACATTGCACTAAATTTCAAAATTTCAGATCCAAATATTCGCATATTTACATCACAATTTGCTGCCGATGAGAAATTTGGTCAAAGTGCAAAACAATGTTCCCTGCGTACACCGCACGATATTAGCAGTACACATATTATTGCATTTCCTACTAGTGCAACTAGAGTAAGTCGTTACTTATCACACTGTATTTATTCCTGAAATTTTAGAATGACCCAGCCGACATGACAGATATAGAAGATGACACCGACATGGGTCTTGGTGACACCGATGGCTGGCCAGCATTCAATTTCCAAGATGAGGTACGTGTTGTAACGTGCGTCCACATGCACGTGTTGCAGGACATCACAGCGGGTCTTGACATCGAGGGCTTGGGAATCCCACCAGCATCAGCAACAACCGGCCGATCATTCTTCCCCGGTGTGGAAATGGAAGCAAACATTGAGCTACAACCATTGGCTGTTGGGTACTTCATCAGCACTGCTTCTGCTGCGGGTCTACCCGGCACATTCTGGTCGCAGTGTGAGAGTAGTCGACGAACGTGTCCAACACATCTACGTGCTGCACTGCATCTGAGGGTGAATAGCAGTGATATGAATGACGATCAATTAGCTGCCACGTTGCTTCACAAGAGCTCACAACATTCACTCGAAAGTACACATACTGCTGAAGTGCTACGGTATGTCATCAAATTCTCATCATAATTGTCTTGCGTATTCCAGCTATGTATTGGAGACATACAATGCATTGTCATGGCTCAATATTGATATGACAAGTGGTGATCGTAAATCGTGTTTACCAATACACATACAGGCGCTGATGAAGATGTATCGTTCTACTATGGTTTTATTGTCAATTTAGTTTAATTTGTGTTCGCGTTCACTTCAAAATGTTTATACTTAACACAAACATTGGGTATTGTTTTTGCACGAATGTGATATAATGGGTATTGAATTACGTTACGGCTTCTTTCTTCTTCCAGTTTCTACGTTACGAAATTATTGGTTCTACGAAATATCATATACTTTATTGTCTTTGTGCAATTGTGTTAACTTTATTTGTGTATATTTTGTGTATTTTGCTACTAAACTTTGTGTACAATGTTTGCAAACACCATAATATTTATGCCGACAATCCATTCAACACTTACGAATGTCCTAAAATTAAATTTCTTTTAGTCACGTTTTTATGTCAAAATGAGAACGTTCTTTGCCTTATTATTTATTCAAAAGTAAATATGTTATCATTTGTGATATAAAATTGGCGCATTTCATTATCACACGGATATGTCGAGTATATTTCTTAATGTATTTTGCACTTTAATGGATCTTGCTATTTTATTTCACTAAAAAGCAGTATGTGACCAAAATAATGTCAGAATTAGGTTTGCATCTGTTTTTTTGTGGTTCTGATTCAATATGTCACATACTCAAAACAATCAATTGTCAATTATTCTTAACACGCTAAACTGCATCCGGTTACCGGCTTGCAAACACGGTAAATTATCTGTTTGTGATTCGTTTATTTACTTTTCACCAAATGCTAATTACTTTTGCTATTTATTAGTTGTTAAAACAATTCAACCGAATAAAAAATGTAATGCTAAATTTGCAAAGAAAATCGCAGACTTTAAAGTGAAATTTGAGGCACGTGGGAATGTAAAATGTAATAAACAAAAGCGAAGAACCTACGAATCACACTTTCTTCAAAAATCTGTCGAGTGTTCCAACGTTGACAGTTCGTTTCGTTATATTTTTCTTACTGCCACCATTGTAATTTTGTTGTCTATCTTCAGTTATGACTTTCGAAATTGTACTCTTTGTAAGACAGAATTCAACATGTTCAGATGCTGCAATTTCAGTTCGAACACTTGGAATGCGCATCGAGCACACAGGACAGCGAAATTCAAATATTATTGTTTCAGAACATTGTTCAACTGGTGGTAGTATTGTTAGTTGCGGTCTCTTTATTTCCACATTTGATCCCATTTTCGGCGACGATCGTTTCTTCGGTGGTGATATCAATGCGTCGGTACTTGTTGATTGAATACAATTTGGTGATGTGTGTGGAAATGAGTCGTTGCTGTTTGTGTCCAATATAATGCATTCGTCATCGGGTACATTCAATTTGTCAATCTCCAATTGCGGTCTTGCTGCAACAAGAAAATTAGAAAATCGGATGACAGACAAACTTGTTAGAAATTGTGATAATGTTCTTGATGTCCCTTTCGTGTCGTCCTCAAATATAAGATTGGATAGCCGTACACCGATTAAACGTAGATTGAGCTGCTCATTCTTCATTTTCTTGTATTCATTATATTCATGTGACATCAATTGTCGCGCAATGCGTTGAAGTTGTTCACAGGTATGCACTGGTTCCATGCATGAATGTGCCCGAGTGTACGTATCAAAATTAATTGTTTTCAACTTAATTGTAACAGTTTTGCCCTGTAAATATGTTTCTCAAAGATAAAAAGGTACAAATACCTTGGCATTTTTCCTCGCCACATCTTCTGCCAATGATTCACAAATATTGTCAATAATGTCATTCATTCCTTCTAGGTTGTCAACAGGCGAAAATGTTCGTTCACAGCTGATACTTTTACGATCAGTTTTGTCAGCGCTAAAAATTAAGAAATATACACGAAAACCTTAAAGGATACCTGGCCACGTATGAACTTCCAATACCAAGTGCAGAACGAATAAGGAAATGTGTTGTACTTTCTGAATGTAAATGTGGTAACAATGCACGATTGCGCAGCACATCGGCGCCAGTGTGAAATCCAGATGCTGATAACAATGATTCGCTCACACTTCCAATCCCACCAATCTAAACATTATGTTAATTCTAAAAGTACATGGTAGCACGTACCTTACGCAGAGGCAATGCAGCCATAAACTCTTTGATTTTGTCAGCGTCTGCTTCAAGGAAATATTGTCCATTCGGTTTATTTATGTCAGAGCACACTTTCGCTAATTTACTGTTTACAGCAATACCTTTCAAAAAATGTTGTTATAAATGCCGGTAAACGTCAACACACACCCGCAGATGCCGTCAATCCTGTTCGCTGTTCAATGCGAAACCGTAATTCGTTTGTGACGCTTTGCACATCGTGATCAAATGAAACCTCATCCATATGAATTAGTCGATCTTGTTTACATTTTGTACAACTATCACTGGTTACAATTATTTTATCATTGTCATTCGTGTCATCTGTCTCTGATTTATTGAAACGTGGCAACCAACACTCGCATGTGCCACCATATCGAATACGCTTATGTAAACCTGAAATTACAGAATTGCAAATAATTTGCAAAACAAGAGAACTAACATTTGTCTGTTCCAAAACGTGTAACTCGTTCAATTATGTATTCTGTTATATCCAGATACGCTTCATCCAGACCGCCAGACATGAAATCATCATCATATTCGCGAAGTATTTCCCGCACTTGACGAGCGATGTGGGTGTATTTGCCAAAGTTGCATGGAACAATGATGAGCTGTGGACAGAGTCGTCGCGCGATAAAACCTGGCATTGCAGCACGAACGCCGAATTTACGCGCAGCATAATTGGATGTTGACTTAAAATGGAAAAATAAATCGTAAGAAATAAGACTCACAAGCATACTTGTACCGCCAACCGCCATGGGGACATTTCTCAGAGCACAATTATCGCGCATTTCGACTGCTGCATAAAATGCATCCATGTCTATATGAATTATCCAGCGTGACAAATCGCGCTCTGATTCAATGTGTCTAATCAAATCGTCCATCTAAAACTGGTATAAATTAAGCATCGAAGGCGAAAGCAAACCTCCTTCATAGAATTTCTTTTTTCCACTTCCGACAAGTTAGCGATAATCTTATTTTGTGCATCAATTCGACCTTGGATACGTTGCTGTTTCTTCTGTTGGTGTGCATTGTACCGTTCACCGGTCGCTTCGCGTATCACCGCATTTATTCGTTCCTGAGATTTCAAAATAAGTCTTGCGCCAAATTTTGCCGTACCTTATCCAAATTCTGCATACCCGCTTTGTTGTCGTTCAACTCCATTTTTGCGTAAAATCACTCCGCTAAAACTTTTATGGTGAAAGTGATTTATGATGGAAAATGGTTGAAATCGAAATTTCATCGCATTCTGAAAACCCAATTTTCATAATAGCAGAGTTTCGCGCTGAATTTGCAGAGCACACGGTTTCTAACGCACAGGCACTCTCTTCCCACAAATTTCAAAATAAGTCACGGGTTCACTAAGAAACAAAAGTAAAATTTTATCAGTTATCTTGTTATCATTTTTGTCTTTGTGTGTTTATGACATATATCATCTCATATCATATATTGTCTTCATAAGAATATTGCAGATTATTATTGCACCTCAATACTACAAATATCTCAGCCATATGTTAAAATTATTCAGACGAATTAACTTACCACAAAATGTCACCAACAATTCCGCAAAGTGTAAGCGTCACTGGTTACGGAACAGCACAAGAAGAAGCGACACAACATAATGCATATGTAGACGAGAATTCCACCGACGATCAAACATCCATCGTGCAACAATCATCAAACAAAAGGCGGTCGTATATTACATTGGCTATTCTGCTCGCTATTAATTTACTTAACTACGCTGATCGATTCACAATTGCGGGTGCGTTTTTGTTTATTTTGGTTCGAAGAAACTCAATTTTTAGGTATGCTGACCGACATTCAAAAATATTATGGCGCAACTAATGTCGAAGGAGGCTTATTCAATGTATGTTCTTTTCTGATCACATTGAACATCTACTTCAGACTGTATTTATTTGTGCATTTATGATCTTTGCACCACTGTTTGGTTATTGGGGCGATAGGTTTCCACGTAAACCTATTATGATTCTTGGTATATCAATATGGGTTGCAGCAGTTGCGGCGGCGACATTTGTGCCTGCAACTACGGATAATCCTAGAAAAGTAAGATTTTTATTACTGAAAACAAACTCAAATTGTTCTGTTTAGTTTTTATGGTTGTTCATGCTATTTCGCGCAATCGTTGGTATTGGTGAAGCGTCTTATAGTACAGTTGCACCAACAATAATTGCTGATATGTTCACGCACGATCAACGTTCTCGCGCTCTCATGCTGTTTTATTTTGCAATTCCAATTGGAACGTAAGTGTCCACATGTTACTGTTGCCAACTTGTGTTTCAGTGGCATGGGATTTATTGTCTCATCGAAAGTGGCATCAATATCAAGCTGGCAATGGGGAATGCGAACAACACCAATTGTTGGCGTTATTTTAATTTTGGTTATGATATTCATATTGCAAGAACCCATGCGAGAAGGACACACCCATACTACGCCGAAAAGTGGATATATCGATGATGTGCGCGCGATTGTGAAAGTGTGAGTAAATCGAATGTTTTATGTTTGTATTAATTATTTTAGAAAAACATACGTTTTTTCAACAATTGGTTACACTGGTATCGTGTTTGTGACAGGTGGCATGGGTTTTTGGACTCCGACTGCAATGAGATATGCGTACGGTATTAAAAATCCCGATGCCGGTGATGATGTCTTGTCAAAGTGCGTATCCTGATAAGTGTTCATAATACATAATTCCAGCATTACAACTATATTTGGCGTGATTGCCGTGTTAACCGGTTTTTTCGGAGTAATAATTGGCGGGTTTTGGGCTCAGATCTGGAGAAGAACGAACCCACGTGCGGATCCACTTGTTTGCGGTATTTCAGCACTGACTGGTGTTCCTTTCATTTTCTTTGCATTAACAACTGTCGAAAGGAGTCTTTACGCCGGTTATGTAGGTTCTTCAACTGTTTTAATATCTCATTTCCAGTTTTTCGTATTTTTCGGCATGCTATTTTTGTGTTTCAATTGGTCTGTCACGTCTGATATCGTCATGGTAATTAATCATTAGTATTAAATTAAATTTTGTCTTCATTTAGTATACGATGATTCCATCTCGTCGTGCCACCGCCATGTCACTACAAATACTATGCTCACACCTGTTTGGTGATGCCATTAGTTCGCTTCTTGTTGGTGGTGTATGTTGACTATATATCAATGACTTATTACTGAATTTTTCATAGATATCTGACGCAATACGTGGTGCAGACGATTCGAATGCTGGTCACTTTCACAGCTTACAATATGCATTATACTTGCCCAACTTTATCCTTGTATTCGGTGGATTCTTCTTCATGTGCAGTGGTTGGTTTGTCGAGGCTGATCGAGCGCGGTGTCAAAATGCGATCGGTTCGTGATCCACATTTTGTGAATATTCTACCTTGCAGCGTTGGCGAAACTAATGCCATGTGATGTTGAAGATGGTGCGATTGAAGGTTATTCGCCAACAAATGGTCGCGGCGCAACATCATACACAAATCAAGCCATGCAAAATAGTGATAATTAAGAAATCAGTGTAAATTATTCTATTCTCATTCTATACTTCACTTCCATTTTTCATATACTTACTAATGTTTTCTGACCATTTTACTGTTTGATACTTGTACATATGATTTTTCAATTTGATTTTTTGCAATAACTAATTACTGTGATAGATTTAATTGGACAATAAAGAATACAAAAAATACAAAAAATAAGAGCTTGCAATTCTAATTAAAAAACTAAATCACCTTGGAAACGCGATTATTAAGAATTACAAGGAACACAGCTAGTATGAGTTTATTAAACTTTGTAAACAAAATCGGCAGCTATATTTAATAATCGATATAATAAATAATTAATTTTATATCTGACCCAGATAGGAATTCTAATTGATTGCTGGTTATCACCTTTTGAAATTACAAACTGTGCGTCATTTACGGAAAACGCACAACTACAAAAAGGAACCTAAAAAGTTTTAGTTTCCGTTTGTCCAATTAGCATTCTTGTAAATTTGCATTGCGCACTTATTTTGCTGACGTTAGCATCTCAATGCGTCCATTTGTTACACTCCATGAACTCAACGCTGCATAAAACCACCACGAAAAGACTTTAAATGCCGCCGCATATTCGCCCGGAATGTACCAGCGAAAGTGAATCGGTGACGGAAGAAACAACACACAAAGACACATTAGTTGATAAACAATCAACAACAAAGGGCATCACAATAACAACGTCAAACAGGCGAAGGTCGCACATTACGTTAGCAATATTGTTCGCCGTCAATCTGCTCAATTACGCCGATCGTTACACTGTTGCTGGTCCGTTTTTCTTATATTTATATTATATTTGTTTACAGGTGTGTTACCACTGATTATTGGTTTTTACGGCGCAGATCATGTCGAAGTTTCGTTGTTTCAGGTAATTTGTCTTTTGAATAATCTCGAAACTTAACGATTTCAGACCGCATTTAGTTTTTCATACATGATTTACGCGCCGTTATTTGGTTACTTTGGTGATCGATTCAAACGTAAACCGATTATGCTCATTGGTATTGCGATATGGGTTTCAGCTGCTGCAGCTACAACATTTGTACCGGCACCGGAAGGTCATTCAAAACAGGTTTCAACACTTTCCAGTTTTATTTATCAGTTTAGTTTTTGTGGTTGTTCATTTTATTTCGCTCAATCATTGGTACTGGTGAAGCGGCTTTTAGTACAGTTGCGCCAACAATAATTGCTGATATGTTCACGCACGATCAACGTTCTCGCGCTCTCATGCTGTTTTATTTTGCAATTCCAATTGGAACGTAAGTGTCCACATGTTACTGTTGCCAACTTGTGTTTCAGTGGCATGGGATTTATTGTCTCATCGAAAGTGGCATCAATATCAAGCTGGCAATGGGGAATGCGAACAACACCAATTGTTGGCGTTATTTTATGCCTCATCATGACGTTCGTATTACAAGAACCAACTCGAGAGGCGAATGCCGATGCTACACCGAAAAGTCGATATATTGATGATGTGAAAGCAATTTTGAAAGTGTAAGTGCATCGTTAGTTTTGTATTTGTATTTAATTATTTTAGGAAAACATTCGTTTTGTCTACACTTGGTTACACTTGTATCGTGTTTGTGACAGCCGGTATGGCATTTTGGACACCGCACACAATGGGCTATGCGTATTCAATCGAAAATCCAGAGGATAATCATAATGCGAAATCAAAGTAATTGTTTCTGTAAATTAACACATTTTATTCAAAGCATTACGATGATATTTGGTCTAATTGCAATATTGACTGGTTTCTTCGGTGTGATAATTGGCGGATTTTGGGCTCAAATATGGCGACGAACGAATGCACGTGCAGATCCACTTGTTTGTGCAATTTCAGCATTCGCCGGAGTTCCATTCATATTCTGTGCATTGACTACTCTGGAAACAAGTATGGTGGCTGGTTATGTACGTCTCATTCATCACTACTTTTTTAGTGTCTGCTTTCAGATCTTTATTTTCTTTGGCATGTTATTTTTGTGCTTCAATTGGTCAATTATATCGGACATGCTCATGGTAAGCTTGGCAAGATTTCATTACTCAAATTCCTGGTTTAGTATACAATCATACCGTCTCGTCGTGCAACTGCAATGTCCTTGCAAATATTCATCTCATTTGCATTTGGCGACGTCATCAGTGCAATCGTAATTGGCGCTGTAAGTCATATTCAATTGTCATCAATCTCCAAATTTGACAGATCTCCCATGCCATACGTGACGGTGACACATCAAATGTGGCACACTTTCGAAGCTTGCAATATGCATTGTATTTACCAAATTTCATTCTTCTTATTGCTGGATTATTTTTCCTAAGCTGTTGCTGGTTTGTCAAAGCCGATCACGCAGCCGGTTTGTCCTAATCAATTATAATTGTTTATTTTCAATTGATTTTCTAGCATTGGAACAAATAAAGGCATCTGAAAATCGTGCGTCCATTGAAAGCGATGAAGGCTGTTTATGTGCACATGATATGCAAAATGGCACTGCGATGGCGATGGCAAAGATTTGAAATGTTTACTTTATTTCGCACTGTTCAAGTACAATATGTTTCTCTTAGCTTACAGTAATCTTTTGTTTCGTACATGTATCATATTGTTGTTATAATTTTATTTGATCAAGAAAAATTGCTAAATAAAATTGTTATTCGTGAAATCAATATCTCATTAAATATTTTAATAATCACGATGGTCAATCCCTTACACATTAGCTGTGAAGGCAAGTTAGTGCACAATAAATTATGTATCTAGCGCGCATTAAATATGAGCACAATAATACCTCTACAGAAAAAAACCGTAGATACTTGAATATGATTTGTGACAGTGAAGGAATAAAATGAGTAAACATCTGAAACCAGTACCTTAATGCAAAAACAAGAAATTTACACAAGTTCACTGAGCCTTCTTGTGTTCCCCTAAAGTAACTTCGTCGCTCTCCTTCATCAACGCATCCATTGCATCCGCTCCAACTCTGGTACCCGGTACGGTGGACGAATATTTGGATGTAAGACGACGCTTGACTGCAACATTACGCTGCTCGGTGAACTTGCGATAGCACACTTTCCATGTTGTCGTACAATTGCCAACACACACGGTCAAAAATAGAACGGCAAGGGTAAGAACCTGAACGAAAGTTGTCATATAACATTTAAAACATCGTACCTGCCACTCACTGCAATCATGTGTTCGCCAGATATTCACAAGCAAAAGTGCGTTATACAGTTGCAACAGCTGAAATGTTTAATTTAATCTAAACAAGCAAAACGAAAACTTACATATCCGAACACCAAAAACGGTAAGAGAAACGTGAGTCCTTTGAACATCCAAGAATGAAAGCCTTCTACAAAATGAATAGTTGACTGCAACCGACAATTTCAAATAAATCACTTACCAACTGTAATATCCATAGCATGTCGTTGTCCAAGAGCACGTAATCGGCGCAGACAACCACGTTGATATTGTACTTGCATTAACTGAACAATTGCTAAATATCCGCAAAATACAAGAAAGGCAGTCCGAAAATCACGATAACATTCAGTGTCTGGCCATGTGAGTGCAACACCACATAGGATTGCAGATACAAAGTGATGATACAGCCACCATCCTTTGATCCTATAAAACTCGTGAACACGTCGAAGTTGCGAAACAAACTTAGAACCATTGACAATCAATATTGATTCGCGAATAGTCAGTGTGCAATAATACCAAACAAGTAGGAAATGATTCATTGCATCAGTCGCACGAGTGGAGAATATGTAGGCAATAAATGTTGTGATCAACACTACGTATGTTACACGTTCCTTGAACTTCTCATATTCGTCTTTGTAGCGAAATCTACAATAATGCTGCACTTGGATACTGACCACTCACTTGTCATTCTTGCTCATCAATGATATGTCCAATGTGCTGCCGAGAATAACTGATAAATAAACACCATTTGAATCACGCGGCAATTCGTCCAACATATCGGCCAAATGTGTTTTGGCATCAGTAATATCAGTGTGCATATCTCGTAGTCGGTTCCTCTCCGCTTCGCTTATCGATTCATTGGTTTCAATACTACAAAACAATAACACAAATATTGTAAGTTAACAAACACACCGTTTAACAGCATCCTTCAATTTTGCAATACGGCTAAAGTGTGTGCTAATGCGCTTCTTCTCGTCAATTTGTCGTTTGTGTAGTTCGTCTAGCCGTTTCACATACACTTCGTGATCATGCTGAAACAAACAAAATTGTTGAACGGGTGAATGATGAATCTTGATTGACAAACCATTAATTTCTCCATATCACCAGCAAGGTTTGCGAATTCACGAACGATCTCATCGGTGGAATTCATTGTCGACATTTTTGCGTTAATCAAATCTATAAATCACTTATAAAATCATGTTATGGTGTGGTTTCTGTTAAACAAATAACTGCACGCTTTGAGCACGTGAACTTCGGACAGTTTTGTTTTGTGGTTTTGTGTCTCTAACGCGTAGGGATTTATATACAGTAACAATGAGCCGTCAACTTTAAAATGCTTCGAATGGAAACTTTTGAGATGTCTACTTATTGTCGCATATTTCATTTTGCGCGCATCTTTTCATTTTTTACAGCTTGTATTAGACAAGAATTCTGAAATTGTCATTTTTCACGTTTTATGATCCCGGAATACAGAACTATCGAGTTGCGAGAAAGGCAAACAATATAAATGGTAAAGTTGCAGTAAAATATTTGTAAAGCCATAGTTTTCTTTGGATTTAAGAATAAAACAACATAATTAATGTGCAGTAGTATCTGACAACTCAAAGTTATGATAGCAATATATGGCAAAAGACAAATTAAAAACGAATCGACTGCAAATAAATAATAAATAGACATTGGCAAATGAAAAATACTCATCACTATCAAAAAGTTATATCAGTATTTCGAAAATATATTCATTCAATATTGCACTGGATGAATTGAAAATTAATACTGTCTTCCAAATGGAAGATTTGGATATGGGAAATATCCGCCACTCATGGCCATGTTTGTCATAATGCTCGATGTGTACGGATAGATTTGCTGCTGTGGACTGTCGTCTTTGTGCTCCTTTTTGAACTTCATTCGGCGATTTTGAAACCAGATTTTTACCTGTATATTTATTATTCATTGAACCTGAATACAAATTATTCAATTACCTGTCGCTCTGACAATTGTAATAAGTGTGCGATTTCGATACGTCGTTTTCGAGATAAATATTTATTCAGGTGAAACTCTTTCTCCAATTCTAACACCTGGCTTCGAGTATAAGCTGTACGTTGACGTTTTCCTGCGCCTAAAATTGAATTAAATTTTAGTATTTCTTTCTTTTAATTTTTGTTTATTATTTTAATTATGTACATCTGAGTTACGTGAAGACGCGGTCAGTATCACACCTACTGTAATCATTCACACAGTGGACAAAAATGGACAAACCAGATGTTTGTTTTGTGAAACGTGTGTGTGTGTGTGTGTGTGTGTGTGTGTGTGTGTGTGTGAAATGTAATCGGTTATTGGTGGGCGGACGGTTGGAGGATTGATGAGCACAGCGGCACAATGACAAAGGTGTGTGGAAAGCATTGATTGAGTAGACAGGCACAACACGTTTCACACATCCTCTCATATTTTACATTGACGCATATGGGGAGAAACATTGCAAAAACACCTCACAAATACAATTCTATTTGCACGGTAGCCCACATACACATACACACATATATACAATGCAATTTATTGTGCCGGTTTTTTGCACTCATTCACCGCGTACGCATTTTTAGCAATTTCATATTTGCAACTTTTTCGTCCTACTGTACAAATCTGATTGCAATAGCACATATGGTCAATATTTGCAAAATTGCCACAAACCAGATGTACGATTGAATTTAATTGTGTTTATATTATTGTAAGATACTGTATAGCCAAACCAGTGAAAAAAAATTCAAATTCAGTCAGTTGGGAACATCCTGTCTCACATAGCTATTCCCTTTCACAATTCAAGTTGAAGGATATAACATTTTAAGTAGCAAAAAAAACTTAAGCAAAATGTATAAAATGTATAATATTGTTATATAATGTAGTTGTGCATTGTCCGTATAGCGAGCGGCGCTCGTTTGAGTCTGTTTGACGGTAACAAATTTGCACCGGGCACTTATTGGTCTCTGAGATCATCAATTTTAAGCAGAACCGAAAGCTATAACGACACACACGCACATATTGCTTAAGAAACATGGCGTCGAAACTAAAGCCAAGGAAACTTGTGCAAGTTGTCAGTTTGTTACAATGAAGTTTGATTTGTATGTGGTTGAACACAATTCGCTATCAATTTCGATTGAGTCGGCTAGATATTTGTGCTGATTCTTTACGTCGTTGAGTGACAATTGCGAATCTCACGCGTTAGATAACTTCAATTTGACATGTTGCTCACATTTATCATTGTTTTTGTTTTCATTTATTCATACAAGGTGTTACTCCATATATCAAGCAACTACGTACAAGCTAATAAACGGTATAAGAAATGAGTGTCATAACACACCTGGTATAATTTCAACTAGCCAAATGTAAATTTCTTTCCAGCACATTGGGATCCTAAGCTTAGAATTCCACGTGGACAAGTTGTCGC
>JADMIO011283373.1_pt1 | contig 98491 bp, 87 predicted proteins | sample 8958161 | NCBI WGS metagenome assembly JADMIO01 (sample SAMN16585339, study PRJNA669376) | soil metagenome | isolation source: Crop rotation soil | place: USA: Cullars Rotation, Alabama | collected 2011
GCCGCGACTTCAAGTCACGTGAATTCCAAGCTTCGGATCCCACTGTGCTGGAAAGAAGCCGTCGCAGCGCCGCGTCTTGATGGCGATGCATGATTTGAATCTCGGACCGCGCTCCAAACAGCGAAAATGCGCCAAGATCTGCGGCGACACCAGCGGTAATTATCATCCGCACGGCGAATCGGTGATTTATCCCACGCTCGTGCGTATGGCTCAGTGGTGGAACACGCGTTACAAGCTCGTCGACGGCCAGGGAAATTTTGGCTCCATCGATCCCGATCCGCCGGCGGCCATGCGATATACCGAAGCGCGCATGACCGGCGCAACGGTGGAGATGTTCGACGACCTCGAGCGCGACACCGTCGACCTGATTCCCAATTACGACGAAACGCGCACCGAGCCGACCGTGCTGCCCGGGCGTTTTCCGAATCTGCTCGTCAATGGTTCGCAAGGCATCGCCGTCGGCATGGCCACACAGATTCCGCCGCACAACCTCAGCGAAATCTGCGACGCGCTGGTTCATCTCGTCGAGAATCCCGAATGTTCCGTGCATGACCTGATGCAGCACGTCAAAGGTCCGGATTTCCCGACGGGCGGATTGCTCTGCGGACGCCAGGGAATCGTGGATGCATTCACGACTGGCCGTGGACATCTGACGCTGCGCGCGAAAGTTCATTTCGAAGAAGAGAAAGACCGCGAAAAGATCGTCGTCGACGAAATTCCCTATCAGATCGGCGTGAACCGCGTCTGGGAAAAAATCGTCGATGCCGTCAAAGAAGATCGCATCAAGGGCATCAGTGACGTCCGCAATGAGAGCAGCAAGGAAGGCTTGCGCGTCGTCGTGGAACTCAAGCGTGGTGAAAATCGCGATGTCGTTTTGAACCAGCTCTATAAATACACGCCGCTGGAAACGACTTTTGCCGTCAACACGCTGGCGCTGGTGCGCGGCCGGCCGCGCGTTCTGAATCTCAAGCAGCTCCTCGAGCAATATCGCGAGCACCGCAAGGACGTCATTCTGCGCCGCACGCGCTTTTTGCTCGCGCAGGCCGAAGAACTGGCCCACATCCTCGAAGGCAAAATCATCGCCGTCGATCACATCGACGAAGTGATCAAGATCATCCGCGGATCGAAAGACGGCGACGAGGCCCGCGACAAATTGATCGCACGCTTCGAGTTCTCCACGCGCCAGGCCAAGGCGATCCTGGACATGTCGCTGCGAGCGCTGACGGGCCTCGAACGCGACAAGCTGAAGGCCGAGTACGCGAATGTGCAGGACCAGATTCGCGACTATCAATCGATTCTCGCCGACATGAACCGCGTGCTCGACATCATCAAAGAAGACCTCTTTGAGATGAAAGAGAAATACGGCGACGAGCGGCGCACGATCATCGTCGGTGAGGCTGGCGATATTTCGCTCGAAGACATGGTGGCCGACGAAGTGATGGCCGTGACCATCAGCCACAAGGGCTACGTCAAGCGCGAGCCGCTGGCGAGCTACCGGCTGCAGAGCCGCGGCGGAAAAGGCATCATCGGCGCGCGCAGCAAGGACGATGAAGATTTTCCGGAACATCTTTTCATCGCCAACACGCACGATTATCTGCTCTTCTTTACCAATGACGGCCGCGTGTACTGGCAGAAAGTCTATGACCTGCCACAGCTCGGCCGCATGGCGCAAGGCCGCGCGCTGGTCAATCTGCTTGAATTGCAGGGAGAGCAGAAAGTCGTGGCCATTGTGCCGGTGACGAGCAGCACGGGCGCCGCGCCCGAAGGCGGCGGCAAAGCCCCTGCGGTGCCGCCCTTCGAAGAGGACGCTTCGATTTTCATCGTCAGCCAGCAGGGCTACATGAAAAAATGCCGCTTGAGCGAATATAAAAATCCGCGGCGCGGCGGCATCTCGACCATGGGCCTGGAAGAAGGCGACCAGGTCATGGCCGCGAAATACGTTAAACGCAACCAGGAAGTGGTGCTCTGCACGCGCCAGGGCATGGCCGTGCGCATCGACGAAACCGTCGTCCGCGATATGGGCCGCAGCGCGCGCGGAGTGAACGGGCCAAACTTGCAGGAAGATGACAAGATCGTCAGCGTCGTCGTCGGCCAGCCAGGAGATTATCTGCTGACCGTCTGCGAAAAAGGCGTCGGCAAGCGCAGCCAGATCGACGAATACCGCAAGACCGCGACGCAGCGCGCCAAAGGCGTGATCAACGTCAAGATCACCGAGAAGAACGGGCCAGTGGTCGCCGTGATCGCGGTGAATGAAGGCGACGAACTGATGCTGATGGCCGAGAAGGGCAAGGTCATCCGCACCAAGATCGAAGACGTGCGCGAAACCGGCCGCGGAGCCATTGGCGTATACTTGATGGATCTTTCGGACGACGATCGGGTCGTATCGGTCGCGAAGATCGCCGCCGAAGACGCAAAGGACGCGCACGAACAGGCCGCCGCGAAAAAAGCCGAAGTCCTCGAGCAGAAAGAACGCGAAGGCTCCGGCCGCCGCAGCAAAACCGGCGTGATCCCGGCGCAGGGTTCCGGTTCCAAAACGCCGGCAGTCACCGACGCAGCTCCGGGTGAAACGCCCGTGGCGCCGCCGAAGGCTGAGGGCTTGCCGGGCACGGTGAAGGAAATGCTGAATCGCGCCGAAGAGGAGCAGAAGCAGAAGGAAGAGGGCGGGGAAAAGAAGGACGGCGAAGAAGCGAAGTCCTGAGGTGGGCTATGAAAAAGAAAATCAAACCGCAGCGGCTGCCTGCCGAACTGAAGCCGCTGTTCTGGGAATATGATTTTGAGAAATTGAGCTGGGCGAAACACCGGGATTTCATTATCGGCAAAGTGCTAGACGTTGGCACATGGAATGACGTTCGCTGGATGCGTACGCGCGTCGACAACGACGAATTGAAAAAGTGGATCGTTGATCGCAAAGGCCGCGGCCTGTCGCCACAGCAGATCACATTCTGGCAATTGATCCTGAAAATTCCAAAACGCATGGTCGACGCGTGGCTGAAATCGCAGTCGCGCAAAGTTTGGGATAACCGGGTCTCGCGGTGAAACTTCAATCCAAAGTATTAGATCGGCCGCAGAAACTTGCGCTTAAACAGGTCGCTGCGTTTGCAACGGCAAATGGCTTTCATCTGGCGGGCGGAACTGCAGTTGCGTTACAGCTTGGGCACCGGAAATCACAGGATCTGGATTGGTTCACGCCTGACTCGATTACCGACCCGAAAAATCTGTTGACTGATCTGCAATCCGCCCGCATTGCATTCGAGTTCCACAATGAGGGCCGTGGCGCCCTTCACGGAGCAGTAAACGGTGTTCGTGTCAGCTTTCTTGAATATAAATATCCCTTTCTTGTCTCACCCCTAAAGGCCGAAGGTGATTTTGCGATTGCGTCGCTCGACGATTTGTCCGCGATCAAGCTTTCGACAATCCTGCAACGGGGTACACGCAAAGACTTCGTTGATATTTACGCGTTAGGCCAGAAGCACGCAAATCTTCAGCAGATGCTTGATTGTTACGAACGAAAGTTCAAAGCGAAAGACTGGAAAATGGTGTTGTACGCGCTGTCCTATACGGGGGACGCGGAAAAAGAACCGATGCCAAAGATGATCTGGAAAGTTCGTTGGCCGGAAATCAAAAGCCGGATTGGAGAGTTTATTTCGCAATGGGAAAAGCAAAATGGCTGAATATCTCCGCGTAATTCTCTACTCGATATTCATAATTTTTATTCAGTTAGGAGCTGCCGCCGAAACGCCGCTTCCGGCATTACTGGTCGCGCAAAACGGCGAAAAAGTTTCAACCCCCGAGCAATGGAAAAATCGTCGCGCGGAGATCCTCGAGATTTTCCGCTCGCAGGTTTATGGACGCAATGCGGTCGAGCGGCCGGAGAAACTCAGCTTTAAGGTGACCGAGACCGATCCGAAGGCGCTCGACGGGAAGGCCACGCGCAAGGCGGTCACGATTTCGTATTCGGGCGCGGGCGGGGCGGGGCCGACCGAAAGTGGGGCGATCCATCTCGTCTTGTTCGTGCCGAATGAGCGGGCAAAACCCGCGCCGGCGTTTGTGCTGCTCTGCAACCGCGAGGCTGAGAATATCGATCCGACGCGCGCGAAGAAGAGCCCGTTCTGGCCTGCGGAACAGATCGTCGCGCGCGGATACGCGGCGGCGGCGTTTCTCGTGGCGGACGTCGATGTGGACAAGGATGACGGATTCAAAGACGGCGTGCACGGAATTTTCGATCCGAAAGACAAACCGCGTGGGCCGGACGCGTGGGGCACGATCGCAGCGTGGGCGTGGGGCGGCAGCCGCGTGATGGATTATTTTGAGACCGATGCGGACATCGACGCCAAACGCGTGGCGGTGATCGGGCATTCGCGCGGTGGAAAAACCGCGCTGTGGTGCGGAGCCACCGACGAGCGCTTCGCGATGGCCATCAGCAACTGTTCCGGCTGCACTGGCGCGGCGATTGCCCGTAACAAAAAAGGCGAGCATATCAAGGATATCAATAAAAGTTTCCCGCACTGGTTCTGTACGAATTACAAAAACTACAACGGCAAGGACGATGAGCTTCCCTTCGACCAGCACATGCTGATCGCATTGCTGGCGCCGCGGCCGGTGTGCGTGGCGAGCGCCACGCTGGACACGTGGGCCGATCCGGATAACGAATTCCGCGCGTGCGTCGAGGCTTCTCCGGCGTGGACGCTGTTCGGAAAAAAGGGCGTGGATGCCGAAAAAATTCCAGCGCCGGAGTCTCCCGTCGAACAAGGAATGATCGGCTATCATCTGCGAACGGGAAAGCACGACTTGACGGAGTACGACTGGAAGTGCTACATGGATTTTGCGGATAAACGGCTGAGGGCGAAGGAATGAACTGGCCCGACGCCCAAAAACTTTAGCGAAAGGAAAATCATGGCCGATGCAAAAGCTGCAGGTGAAAAATTTCTGGCGGAGAACGCGAGAAAGCCCGGCGTGGTGACTCGGCCGAGCGGATTGCAATATAAGGTCCTCAAAGAAGGCACCGGCGCCAGCCCAACGAAAAAATCCACGGTTACGACGCATTATCGTGGCACGCTGATCAACGGGAGCGAGTTCGACAGCTCTTACGCGCGCAACGAGCCCTGCTCGTTCGGCGTCGGCCAGGTCATCGCCGGCTGGACCGAAGCCCTGCAGCTCATGAAAGTCGGCTCGAAGTGGGAACTGTATATTCCCTCCAATCTGGCTTACGGCCCAAGCGGCGCCGGGTCCGACATCGGACCGAACGAGACCCTGATTTTTGAGGTCGAGCTTCTCGCCATCCGCGGTTAACGGACGGTCAGGCGGCCTCAGTACTGGCACCCTAATCGCTATCTTTTTGTGCGAGCGAGTTTTTGTCGCACTCGACGCACTTTGCGAACTGTTACCTTTATAGATCAGCCCGGCAAGAACTTATGAAAATGTTTAGAAAATTGAAATTTTCATCTGGCATTAAATCACATGTTCGTGCATATACTCTTTTACATTCATGACGGTTGGGGGCGGGGGCGCATTTGACCAGGCGAAATTGGTCAAAGGCGGCGGCGGGCTTTTGACGATATAATTGAGTCAGCGCCTGCATCGATCCTGGGATCAGAAAAGGAAAACGATGGCAGTTCCGAAATTTTCCGCGCCGTGCATCTTGTTCTGCCTGTCGCTGCTGTTTTCTTTTGGCGCCAGGATTTGCGCCGCCGAAGAAAAAGTTTTTGAGCCGCTCGCGCTTTTGTCCGAGGCCCAGCCGGACGGTTCCAAAATCGCCGTCAAGCTTGCCGAGACCTTCCTGACCGACGCACAATTCAAACAGGAAGTGAAAAAACTCCGCGAGCGTTATGAGGACTGGGAGAAAGACACCCAGGGCGACATGAACCGCTACCTCAACGACCGCCTCATTATTGTGGCGCTCAGCGCGGCCAACGGAAAAGTCGACAAAATCCAGCGCGGCATTCTGTGGCTCGCGTTCTACAAAGAATTCGAGCAGGAACAGCCGGGCATCGTGGCCAAGTTCATGCGCGAGCATCAGGGCACGCTCTCCAAGCTTTTCACGGACTTCACCTGGGAAAAAGCCTCCCAGTACATCAAGAACAAAGAGTGGCGCAAGGATTACGAAGAGCAGCGCAAGAAGGCCCAGGTTGAAATCCACGACGAACCGGCTACAGCTGCCAACGACTGAACGCCATTTCAATTCTTTTTCAAATAGCGCCCGGAAAGTTCCGGGCGTTTTTTATTCTTCCTCTACTCCATCGAGCGCCGTCAGGGCCAGTGCGCGTTTTTTATTCGCGTCGTCGGTCAGTCGCGCGCGTTCGTGTTTCACCCAATCCTGCCAGGCCACCGGATCTTTACCGGGATTGACGTTTTCAAAAGGCGTAACCTCGCGAATCGTCACGTAGTAAATGTCGCCTTCGACGCGCAAAACTTTCGTATCCAGCACCACGCCGGTGAGAAAACTGCGCACGACCGGATCGTACGAATCGCCCGAAATATCATAGTCGCCGACGTAGCTGCGCATGTTGCCCACAAACATGTTCGAACGCGGCCCGGCGCCCCACGTTTCTTTCCAGTGCTCGATGATGACCTCGAAAATGCGCGGCCCGCCGATGGCTTTCATCGCCACAGCGGCGTTGGCGCGAACGAGCTGGTCTTCCGCGCGCAGCGCCGTGACCAGGATCTTCGGCGTGCGTTCATCGGCGCGAACTACGAGCGCCTTGCGGGCCATGTCGCGCACAGTCCCGTCGCCGTCGGCAACGGCTACCCGCGCGAGCGCCACCAGTCCCTGCGCCTTCGGGTCATCGGATGCGGAAACATGCGCGAGATCTTTCAGCGCCTGTTTGCGTTCGGGAGTGTCCTCGGGATTCAGCGCCAGTTCCGAGAGCAGCACCGTGCGCTCGCATGTTTTCATTTCGTTCCACGTTTGACGCGCTTTGGAATCGCCGGCCACGGCCTGCCGAAAAACTTTGAGCTGCTCGAAATGTTCCGCGCGTTTGATGGCTTCGGGCGAGAGTCCGATGCGCATGTCATCGTCCTTGGGCGGCGGCGGCTTAGGCGGCACGGGCACGCGCGGCGGCGGTTTCTTTTCAGCGCCGGCTGCGCCAAACGCGCTCAAGGGCGAACCGCAGAGTACGCAGAGGACGCAGAGGGTGCGCATATAATTCGAGTCAATGCCCTTTGTCATATGCAGCTATCGCTTTCGTCCGTGACTGTAATTCGAAACCGCTCTTTTCATTTTTCCTTTTTAATTTTTAATTTGTCTTACGGCGCATTGATCCTGTCCCGCACGGGCCGCTTTTCACGATACGCATCGCGTTCATCCGATGTGATCTCGCCCATCTTCTCGCGGTACCAGTTAATCCAGCCGTACGGCAGATTGCCCAGATCCTTGCCCGCGATCATTTTCAGTAGATCGGCGGCCGGGCTTCCGATGTCGCTCGCCGTTCCCGCAATTTCGTTCTTGGGCAGGAAAATCGGCAGCCGCGTTCCGTGGGGGCCGATGGGCAGGTTGTAATCGGGCGCCATGTTGCGGTTCGGCTCGCTCGCGTTGGCATTCACCGATGGCATCGGCACGGCGCGAATCAGCGACGCCAGCACCCGGTTGTCGTCGATCTCGTGCAGCGCCACCGCTCCGCGCTGCTTTCCCTGCTCTGTACTGCTCAGCGCGAGCAATTGCCGGATGGCGCGGTCGTCTTGAAGGCGGCGGATGACATTGCAGGCTTCGCGCCGCGCCTCGGGATACGGATCGAAAATCGCGCTCCACGCCAGAGTCTGCGCGGCCTGATCGGTGATCGGCGCCATCTCGGCCAGCGCGCGAAGAATTCCGATATGCGTCCATTCGTCGCCGGGGACCTTTGGATTCAGCATCCCCAGCATCACCGGCAGCGCCTCAGCTTTTTTCTGCACCGCCGTTTCCAGCGCCGCTTTGCGCTTCGCCGGATCGCTCGAACCAAAGTCCTTCAGCTCGTTGTAAATTTTAGAAATGTCTTTCTTCTCGGGCTCGGCAGGCGTGTCTTTCGGCGCGGCGGGAATGTCGGTATTTTTCGCCGGTGCGGGGCCCACTACTTTCTGCTGGCGATCCATTTTCGAGATGCGCGTTTTTGCAATCGCGCGCGCTTCTCCATCGGGCATTTTTAGAAAAACCGAGTCCGCGTCTTCGCGGGTGATCTCGCCCTTCACGATGCGGCCGTCGGTCAACGTGATGGTGTCCTCAGCGCGGGCAACGAAATTCAAACCGCAGAGGACGCAGAGTACGCAGAGGAAATTTTGTATTCTCGTTCCATTCATTTTTTCTGTCCTCAGCGTCCTTTGCGGCAGTGGGGCAGACATTCCTGTCTGCCAAGTTGACGCCTCGCCGGCAGACAGGAATGTCTGCCCCACCTTTGCTAACCATTAGTCCTTGAACGCAAACTTCGTCCCTTCCTTGTTCCACCACACAAACCAGGTCTTCATATCCTTCTCGCCTTTGTCGAAGCTCACGCCGGTCACTTCCTTGACCGCGCTCAGCGCTGGGTACGAATCGGTCTCAGCGATCTGCAGATCTGGGCCGGGGTCGGGCATGCCGATGGGATTGTCCGTTCCGATACCCATGCCTTTTCCGCGCAATTTATTTTTGCGGTCAAGCGGGTTGCCGCCGGCCAGTTCGTACGAAAGTTCCTTGAGCATGCGCTCGACAGATTCTTTATCGCCGTAGCGGCGGATCGCGGCGCAGGCGGACTTGCGAATCGGCCAGGGATATTTGGTGTAGTCGTGCGCCAGGGCCAGATCCACCAGCTTGCGCATGGCGACGGGCTCGTCGAGCTGCCGTAATGCCTTGGCCGAAGCGAATCGCACGCGCTCGTCAGGATCATAAACGCATGAGTTCACCAGCGGGTCGAGGCCCCGCCGGTCGCGCGCGATTCCCAATACTGCCGCGGCGCGGACGCGCACGTCGCCTTTGGCCTCGGCCACCGCGTTGGGAAAACCGGGCGGAATCAGCAGCCGCGCGTAAAGTTCCGGAACGTTGCGCGCATCTTTGACGAAACCTCTGGCTTCTTCGTTTCCTTCCCAATTCGCCCCGGGAATGTCCGTCGGCGCGGGTTTTTCCGGCAGCGGCGCCGGAAGCTTGGCCATGCGGCGGGCGACATCGCGATACACTTCGGGCAGAAATTCGCGCGGCGTTTTGCTCTCCGGCCGCGCGCTGATGCGGACTTCGTCGCTGTCCTCAGCGCGAACGCCCAGCGCCAGCATCGCGCCCAGTAGAAGAAGTGTCGTTCTCATCTGCATGCCAAAGCCCTGAGCTATGACGCGATTATAAGCCCCATACTGCCGAAGTTATCGCAAAAAATTGCACGTGCGTTTTACCCCAGTCCACAAGGTGCAACCACACGTAGCGAACCCGATTCATCGGATTTTTCACTGCGCACCGGGCGTGCCTCTCCTTTAAGTACTATGTAGCCCCCGCTCCGGGTGCCGCGACACGAAGTGTCGCGCCTTTGCGTGTGGCAAAAATCCAAAATGCCAAACTTTTCCTGCGCCCAAGGCGCGACACTCCGCTTCGCTCCGTGTCGCGGCACCCGATAAGGGGCGACATAACTGGTGGAGCGCAATCCAACTGCTAAATCAAAAAACTACAACCAACCGATCAACTCGCTTCGGACCAGAGTTTCTCGCTCAACTCTGCAAAGAATTGGACGTGGCGCGACTTCATCTGGTTCCAGACGATCTGCGAAAGCCGTTCATCCGTTTGTTGCGCCGGTGTTCGTAGCGCCGGCGTCCCGCCGGCTGTCGTGGCGGCGTCCTCGCCGCCACATCCGGACGGCTGAGCCTGTTTCGTTTCTTCGAACACTTCTTCGATCGCGATCAATTCCAACTGCTGCGGAGCGAGCTGAAAGAAAACCATGCACGCTCGGTAAAACCGCGCGTGGTTTGGAAAGCCGAGTGTGAGCGCCCATTGTCCGCGATGAAAATGCGGGCCTTTGCGGGCTTCGCGAAGCATTTTCCAGACGGCCGCTGCGGTGAATTGTACCGCAGGCATCTTGCCTGCGTGTGCCGCAGGAGTTTCTTCAACTCGCAGGCTGGAAGCCTGCGGTACATCCGGAGGCAGGCTGGAAGCCTGCGGTACAAGTACGGCCATGAACTCCCGCACCTGCGCCTTCATTTTCTCCTTCACGTTTTTCACCCGCACAATATCAACGAGCTCATGCGCCGCGAGTCCTGTCGCGAACTTTGATTGCCGCGACAGTTCCGCGCGCGAAATGCCGAGCTGCGCGCAGATTTTCGGCAGCGGGTCCCACTGGACGGTGTGATAGGGATTGGGCTTTTCCTTATCGAGATTGATTTCGCTGCGCAGAAGATGCAGCACGATGTCGACCAGATTCTGCGCTTTTTCCTCGCGCTTCTCCGGCGGCATCTCTTCTATCTGGTCGGGAAAAAGTCCCGTCAGCGATTGCCAGGCCGGCGGGCGTTTTCCATAATCCGGCGCGCGCTGCATTCCATCCTCGCCCAGATCGTACGGCAGCTTCATGTAACGCAGTACGTCGAACATTTTTCGCACGCCGCCCGAGAGCAGCGCTCGGCCCGGATCTTGAGCCTCCTCCGCCGTCAGACCATACAACTTCAGGATCTCCGGATCGTCCTTCTTCATGACATACCTTTCTTCATCGCAAACCTGTACGGTGGGCTCCGCCCACCATCTGGTGAACGTCGCACACTCGTGGCTGGTGGGCAGAGCCCACCGTACATTTGCGCGGAGCATCCCGCCACGGTTCCACCCGCGCGGATTTTGTGCTCCAGCCACAAGGACACTGGCTGTGAAAAATCGCAGCCAGAGGCACCATCTTCGATTGTCGATGAATTAGAAAATTGAGTCTCGCCTAGTTTCCCCCGCGCAGCATGATAGCCGCAGACCAGGGTGTATATGTGTTAAGCGAGCCCTTCTGCACAGAATAGTAGCCGTTGCGCAACGAAGGTCAAGAGTTCCAAATAAATTTAGAAAAAAGTTACAACTATTTATTCCAGACTAGCCCCCGGCTTCAGCCGGGGGTTTTGTGCCACATTCGACCCTCAACCGTCGTTCACGACGGTTACCGGGTGCCGGCTTCAGCCGCAATGCAGCCCGGTAACCCCCGTGAACGGGGGTCATGCATTCTGGTGGCGGAATACCCCCGGCTGAAGCCGGGGGCTAGTCTTCGCGAATCGAAATTCGTCATCCAATTTCCAATATGCATTTTTCTCTCGAGCATCGGGATGTAATGCTGTGCCTATGAAACTCCCGCGTCTCCAACTTCACCTCAGCACTTGCATCGTGCTGATGTTTGTGGCGGGCGGGTTCATTTGGAAGAATCTGCCGCAGAGAAATTACATTCCGCAATACGTGATGACGGAACAGGAAGTCATTTCCTATTTCACGCAGGGTTGGCCCTATATTTTTCGTACACCCACCGAAATTACAGATCGTGGAGACATTATTTATGGCCGCGTTGTATACGCGCCGCTCGCCGCCAACCTGTTCATTGCTTTCGCCATTCTCGCTCCCGTCGCGTTTGTCTGCGAGTGGTTCCTGCGCCGGCGCCGCGCGCAACTAAGAGCCAAGAGCTAAGAGCCAACCTCTACGGCAATGACGCGCCGCCTCGCACACCGCGCGCTAAGCGCACGGGGCTGCTGGCAGGCGAGGGGCTTGTGTCGCGGGCCATCTGGTAGGGAATTCCGATCGCGCCGTTTCCGAGCGAGGAGCGGAACGCGGCGAGATTGAAATTTTTTCCGGGGCACTGCGTCGACTTGCCGGGCACATTTTCGTGGCCGCAAATTTCGGATGTCGGCACGCCGGTCTTGACCTGCAGGAACCGGACGAGGCGGCGCAGGCTGGCCATCTGCGCTGCGCTCGGGCGGCTGTCGCCGTGCTCGAAATCGCCGACCAGGCAGATGCCGATGCCGGCCTGGTTGTACTCGGCGTTTCCGGCGTGTGCGCCGGCCTGCTGGCGCTTCCAGCGGTAGCCGACTTCAACTTCGCCGTCGCCCGAGGCGCTGCCGTTCCCGATCACGAAATGATAACCCAGGCCGTCCCAGCCGCGCTCGCGATGAGCCTTGTCGAAAATTGCGGCCGAACCGACGGCGCTGGCGGAATGATGGACAACGATGTGCCGCCATTCGCGCGTGACCTGCACGTCCCAGCCGGGCTCAGCGCGAATGATCGCCTCGTTTTCGGCGGGATTGTATTCAGTGCGAAGAGGGCGCGGCGAATCGGACGTGCGCTGGACGCTCAGCGCCGGAATGCGGTAAGCGTCTTCGATCTCAGCCTGCGAACGCGCCTGGCGCACCGTCAGGCGCGAGGAAGCGCTCGGCGCGGCTGGAACACTGGCCGAAGGCAATTCGTTGTTGTTGTCGGCAACCGAACGCAGCGTCGCCGAATCAGGTTTGCTCGCGGCGTGTTTGCTGTCGTTGCTGCAGCCGCTCAACATGAGCAGGCCGAAGCACAACGCGCCGAGCGCAAACAGAACCGGAGAAAATTTGTAAGCGAATTTCATTGAGAGCCCCCCGCCGAGTTCGGCGGAAGGCATGCTGTGCCATTGCGCCGTCAGACGATTTTGTTGGTAATCTTGCCCAGTCCCTGAATTTCCAGCTCGACCGTGTCGCCCTTCTTGAGCAGCTTGGGCGGCTTGAAGAAACAGCCCACGCCCGCCGGCGTTCCGGTCGCGATCACATCGCCCGGCTGCAGGGTGATGCCGCGCGTGATGTACGCGATGACTTGATCGATCGGATGAATCAGGTTGGCGGTGGTCCCGTTCTGGCGGACTTCGCCGTTCACTTTGCAGCTCAATTTCAGCGCATGCGGATCGCTCACTTCGTCGGAGCTGACCAGAGCCGGGCCGAAGGGCGCAAAGGTGTCGAATGATTTGCCGCGGAACCATTGTTTATCACCGAACTGGCAGCAACGTGCTGAGACATCGTGGAAAACGCAGTACCCCGCCACAAACTTCCGGGCCTCGGCGGCGGAAACGTTCTTCGCCGTGCGGCCGATGATCACACCCAACTCGACTTCGTAATCGAGCTGCGTGACGTCCTCAGGGTAGACCACGCTGTCGGCTGGTCCCACCGCGGCCATCGGCGACTTGCCGAAAAGCAGCGGAGACTTGGGATACTCCAGGCCCTGTTCATCGGCGTGGTCTTTGTAATTCAAGCCCACGCAGAGGATCTGGCCCGGACGCGGCACTGGCGCTCCCAGGCGCACTTTTTCTGCCGCGACGACAGCCTTACCCTGTAACGAGGAGGTATCGGCCAGAAGGCGTTTCGTCTTTTCCCAAAAATTGCCGCGCAGGAAATCGATCATCGCGGCGGGAATCGAGCCGTCGGCGGCGTTCAAATCGACGATCTGTTTGCCGTCATTGATGAGCGCCCCCAGGCGTTCCGCGCCGAGTGCTCCGAAACTGACTAATCGCATTATGGCCTCCCGGAAAAAAAGTTCTGAGTGCTGAGTCCTGAGTGCTGAGTAAACAGCAGTGAGCGCTTCGCGCTCAAACTTCAGGATCAGAAGTCAGGACTCTACAAAGATGCGTGGGATTTGCTACTGAACGTGTGGAGAGGGAAGGGGATGTGTATCGAACTTGCTATCGAACTGAGCCCTGACTTAACTTTCTCAGGACTCAGCACAGAGGACTCAGGACTTTATTTTTACTTGCTGAAAGCGAGGCAGAACACGGCGCCAAGGACCACCGCGAGGCCAACGAATCCGCCGTAATTATCCAGGAGGTGCATCGCGTACTGGAAGAACCCGGCTTCGATCTGCTTTGCTTTAGCGGCCATCGGTATAGTCCTCCTGAAAGTTTTCTGTGGTTGAATGTGTCTTACAGAAATTAATACTTTCAGCAGACTGAACCGTTGAATCGAAGTTGAAATATTTAAAAAAACTTGGGACACAAGGTGCAGCGCGCCGTTTAGCGCGCTTTAGCATGATAATCAGCGGCTTTGTCCACCAGCGCCCGGGCCTGCTCGAATGTTGTCACATCTTCCGTGAGCGGCACGAGTTGCCAGGTTTCCGGGAACGCGTATTCCTCGCCAGGCTTCAGCTTGATTTCCGGGCTCATCGGCTCGATTTCGCCGACCTCGTTGCTCCAGTAAAACGCCGTCGATATTCCGCCATCGCAATATTTCTGGTCCGGAAAGTACGGAAAATTCTTGATGTACAACGTTTTTCCCACGGTAAACGCCATCCAGCCCGCGTCGCTGTCGAGGCCCAGCTTCCCGTACTTTGCCTCTTTGCCCGTGGCCTGCGCGACGAGGACGCCGTCCATGATTTTCACGTTGGGCGAGGCCGGGTCGGCGGTGTTGTACGCGTCGTCGCCGAACATTTGCAGCCGCAGCGCCCAGCCTTTGGGAAAGCGGCTCTTTTTGTTCAGCGGAATAATCACAAAGCCGCCGCCGATGCAAAGCGTGCGGTCCCAGAGGCAAAAAGACGTCTCCTTATCTGAGATGTTCTTCATTTTCTGAACGATCGTGACGAAGCCGGTTTTCGGATCGAGCGTAATTTCCTTCGATTGCTGAATGCCCGTCGCCGCATCCGATTCGCTGACCGTGTTCACCGTGTACGGTTTGGTGCTGCTTGCCGTGTGCGGCCCGACCCACAAATTATCGTGGCCGGGAAGCTTGCGTGTTTCGGGCCCAATGTCGCAGTTGTACCCGCCGATCCACGAAGTGAGTTTCCCGTTCTTCATCACTTTGCCGTCGGATTTGGGGACGTGGTATAGGATATTTTCATCATTGAGCCCGTAGCTCAAAATCCGCCCGCCAACCGCCGGAACGACGACGACTTTGGCTTTGCTCTCGGTGGCCGAAAGGGTGTAGCTTCCCTCCCATCCTTTAAAGGTCCCAACCTGCACGCCTTCGGGGGACTCACCGGCGAAAAGCGGCAATGAGCAAAGGACGAGCAGTGTATGGGCAACAATTCCACGCGCTTTGATCATGGGCCTGCCTTTCGATGATGGGTACATATTAATTCGATTATCTAATACAGGCTTGGCGCCCTTCCAACCAAAGATTTCCTGACAACTGCCGATACTCAACTTAGTTGCGCTTGGTCCGATAACTTTTTCAGGACATAGTTGAAGGCTGTGTAGAAATGGGTAGTCTCTGTTAACACGTTTCTCAGTATTTGTTTAGCTTGCTTCCGGCACGCGATCGGGATGATGATAACTGTTCGAAAAAGACTTTTGAACGCCGCACCGGCCCTTCTGCTGGTCTCGCTGGCGATGCTCTCCGGCTGCCGCATGAACGAAGCGGTCTACCGCCAGGACGGCTCCCGCATCATTTATATGCGCCCGCCGCTGATGCGTGTGGTCGAGGAGCTCGACGAGCGCCATCAGGCGGTCAGTTCCGTCGCGGCGCGGATGAACGTCGTTCTCGTCGATACTGAGAAGAACAAAGAATTCGCGCTCCTGGGCGTGTACCTCGGCGATAAGAACGGCAACATGCGCTTTCGCATCACGGCCCCCGGCGGCCAGCTGGTGCTTGACATGGGTGTGCATGAAGAGGCCGTCGACGTATGGCTGCCGCGAAAAAATCGCTTCTTCCAGGGCAAACAGACCGATCTGTTGAACAACCAGTCCCAGCTTTCACTGCTGGCTCATTGCGGATGCTGCCGCGATTTATTTTTCCCCTGCGCCTGGACTGACAACGCCACCGAGCGCCGCGTGACTTACAACAACGGCCGTGAAATCGTCAACGTGATCGAAAAGCCCAGCTTCATCCGCCGCCGCTCGCGCCGCTTGACCCTGGCTCCCGAGACGCCGACCGTCGAGTCCGTCGACCGCTTTGGCCGCGAAGTCGGCACGGTCCGTTATGGCGATTACCGCTTCCCCGAGCCTGAAGAGCAGGACGCGCACGCGGAAGGCATCGGCCTGACGTATCCCGGAAAGATCATCTTGTGCTCGCACGATGGAATTCACCGCCTGGAGATGAGCATTGAGGAAGTGAACATCAATACGGAGATCGATTCCGCGAAGTACACTCTTCCAAAGCCCGAGCACACCAAGATTCTGGACCTTGGCGCCGCTCTGAAGCGCGAAGGCAATTTGTGGGATTAAAAATTCATCCGCATTTATCTTCGCAAAATAGTTTTTCGGCATGCACAGTTAGAGAGCAATGACCAATAATAATTGGCTCGAAACAAAACTGGGAAACTGGGGCGGCTTTGTTGCCCGGCGGCGGCGCACGGTTCTGCTGGCGGCGGGGCTGATCACGCTCGCGTCGCTGCCCTTCGTTCACCGCGCGGTCACGCATCTCGACGTTAATCTCTTCAACCAGGCGTCCAATTCGCTCGTCCGCTTCAAGCTTGTCCAGCAGCTCGCGCAGGATTTCGGCGGCGACATTCTGGCCGCGGTCGTCAGCATTCCCGATCAACATACGCCCGAGCAAGTACAGGAACTTAAGGCATTCGGCCTGCTGCTGCGCGATGAATTGACCAAAGCGGGGCTTGCTCCGGAAGATCGCGAGAAACTTCCGGAAAGTTACCAGCGCGAATTGCCCGCTGACCAGCCCTGGCTGCGCCAGGTCGAGGTCCGTACGGGCCAGGGCATCGAGCAGGCGCTGCGCAAGATGGTGAAGGACCGGCCGTATGTGGTTCTCACGCCGGCCGACGTGGCGGAATTGAAAAATCTGTTCGAGCCGGGAGCGCTCGCTGCGGCGATGGAACGCGTGGCCACGGCGCTGCCGGATCTGCCGCCAAATTCCGCCGAGCGCATTAAGCTGCAGGAAGACCCGCTGGGCGTCTCCGAGCTGGCCAGCAAAGCTCTGCAATCGCGCCTTGGCAAACGGAAACAGGCACTGGCCGGCAGCGACCCGGAAGGATTTTTCGTTTCCTCCGACGGTACGACGTTGGTGGTTCTTGCGCGCGCTGTTCTGCCGGCAACGCGTCTGGATTTTAATCGCGCGCTGATGGCCTCCGCTCAGCGCGCCGAAAATCGCGCCATCGAATCGTTCCGCAAAACGAAGCCATCTTTAACAAGCGCGCTGAAAGGTAAAACGTACAGCGAATTCGCGGAGGGCGAAAAACCCGGCACGCTTGAAGTAGGATTCACCGGCCAGCCGCCGGTGTTTGTCGAAAACGAAATGAGCCTGAAGTTCGACGTGGCGCTGAACACCGCGACCTCGTTGCTCGGCGTGCTGATCCTTTTCGCGGTCGCGTTCCGCAGCCTGATGCTGACCTGGGACGTGACCTGGGCGACAATCCTGATCATCGTCTGGACCGTCGCGTTCTCGGGAATCACAAAAGGCGGCATGAGCCTGCTCGGCGGAGCGTTCACAGCCGTTCCCGTTGGCCTTGGCACCGATTACATGATTTTTTTGTACAACACATTCCATCGGTTGCGCCGCGACGAATCCCTCAGCGATGAAGAATGCCTGCGCCAGACCTTGATGCGTTGCGGGCCGAGCATTATTACGGCGGCGCTGATTACATCGATCGCCTTCTACGGCATCGGTTTCACGCATCTCACCGGGCTTGCCGAATTCGGAATTCTCGGCGGAACGAGCGCTCTGCTCGGATGCGTCATGATGCTGCTCGTCTATCCCGCCGCATTGTGCCGCTCGCCGCGTGGTGTGCAGCTAAAAATGAACGAGGCGTTGCCGCTATTCATTCCGGCCTGGGGCCGCCTGCTGGAAAAACCAGCGGTGCGCACCGCCAGCCTGGCGCTCAGCGTCGCGATGCTCGCCGGCGTTTTTCTGCTGATGCGTTTCGGCCCCGATCCGGGCGCGGAAACGGTCGCCGGCGTCCGCTTCGATCCCGAGTTGGGAAATTTGCGCTCGCTGCGCATCAAGGCCATTCCCCTTCGCAACCGTTTGTTCGAGCGCTTCAAAATGGGTTTCGCCGATTTGCGCGTGCTGGTTGAAGCGCCCGATGAGGACGCTGCGTACGCGGCGTCCGACGAAGTTGCGCGCCGCCTGCAGCCGTTCATCGACAAGGGTGAAATCTCCGCAAACGGCAGCGTCCTGGATTTTGTGCCCTCGGGAAAACAACAGCAGGCCAGCATGGCCGCGCTGAAAAGTTTCGATTTCGAGGCCGCGGGAGTCGCGTTCCGGAAAGCGGCGACTGAACGTTTCGGCGACAAGGGCATCGTTTTTTTCAAACCGTTCCTGAAACGCGTAAACGAATTTGGATTGCTGACACGCGAGCCGAGTACGCTCACGCTGGCTGACGTCATGAAAACACCGGTCGGAAACCTGCTCGCGCCATTTGTGAAGATCGACGACACACCCGGCGCCACGAGCCGCGTGCGGCTGTCGTCGTCGTGGTTTCCAAAAAGTACAGCCATGCCGTCGGAGTGGTACAATTCTGTCGCCGCGGCGCTTGAAAGCAATCCCACGCCCGGCGTCGGCATACACGTGACGGCCGCGCGCATGGTTGGCTTTGAGCTCAAAGAAAGCACGCTGAGCGATTGCACATGGATTACGATTGCGGTCGGCTTCTGCGTCGCGCTTTCGCTGGGTATCGCGTTCCGCTCGCTGAAGGCGTCGCTGCTGGCCACGATTCCGCTGATTTTTTCGCTCGCAGTGATGCTCGCGGGCGTCCCGTTTTCGCAATGGATGGGCTGGGACTTTTCGCTGAATTTCGTCAACCTGATCATGTTCCCGCTGCTGCTGGGTTCGGCCATTGATTACGGCGTCTATCTCGTCTTCGAAGCAAATTCAGCGCGCCGTCCAAACACCGCGGAACTTCTGACGCATACCGGACGCTCGGTTTTTTACTGCATGGGCACGACGCTGATTGGCTTCGGTTCATTTGTGACCAGCAGCTACACCGGCCTGATTTCAATGGGCGTCGCGTCGCTATGGGGTTATTCCGGAGCGCTCTTCGGCGCGCTGGTGACGCTGCCTGCACTGCTGGGCATGCTGCGCGAATGGGAATTGGCGCGCGAAACCAAGCGCGTCGACGCTGCGCCCATCAGCGGAGTGTTGACGCAGGAGCAGGCGAAGTAGTCATTCGTCATTGGTCATTTGAAGAAGTTGTCAGCTGATTCGTCCAAGTCACGGTCTGTAATAGGAGAACGAACATTTTGAAGTTGCATTGCATCCTGGCTTTTTTTCTGATCTGCGGATTTGTGCGTGGCGCTGAAACCGATGCGCCCGTGCCGCTGGCCGGCGAAACCCTGTTGACGAATGCCGAAGCCGAAAAGGTTCTGGCTGAACTTCCCGCGTTCAAGGATCCGAAGCCGCTCAAAGCACACATTAAGACGGAAGTCGCCGACGAACTGCTCGGATCGCGCGTCGAGGAAGGCGAGTTGTTACTCGATCGTCCGTCTCGCGTGTTGCGCAAATTCACCAAGCCGTCGCTAAAAATTTGGCTGCTCGATGGCGCGCAGCTTTCCGAATACGGCGCGAAAACAAAGAAACTGTACGTGAAAGATTTTTCGAAGGCGCCGCGCGCGTTAAAGCTGATCCAGGCCGCCTTCACGGGCGATCTGGGGACGCTAAAGGAACTTTTCGACGTTTACACTTTCAAAGGCAGCCAGGACGGCCAGACGATTTTCCGTTTTGTGCTGAATCGAAAAAGCGGCGGCGATTCGCCCGCGCTTTATAAGCGCATCCAGGCCCGGCTGTATGAAAAGGGCCTCTTCTTTCACGAGATCGAATATTTGCCCGAAGCCGGCGATCGCGTCGTCGAGCGCTACAGCTTGATCGAGGCCGTCGCCAAGCCATCCGACAAGGACTTCGCCCTCGATATTCCCGCCGACGTCGAACGCAAAACCGAAGTGATTGGGAAGTAAGCGATTCAATTAGCCGCAGATGAACGCAGATAAACGCAGATAAAATCCAATTTCAGTCTTATCCGTGTTTATCTGCGTTCATCTGCGGTTTCAATTCAGTGTCGCATCTTGCCGCGCCAGCCTCGGCGTTGTATGTTTACAACAGGAAAACTTGGAGACACCCATGGGACTGAATCTCGTTACGACCGACTACGTTCGCAATTACCTTGGCAAACTGGACACGTTGCTGAAAACCGTCGACCCCAAGCAGGTCGCGAATGTCGGCGAGATGCTGACCGCTGCGCGCGCTGAAGGGAAACAGGTTTTTCTCTGCGGAAACGGCGGCAGCGCCGCGCTGGCTTCGCATCTGGCGGTTGATCTGGGCAAAGGCTGCTCACGCAACCGCGACAAGCGCTTCCGTGTGCTGTCGCTCACCGACAACGTGCCGTGGATGACGGCGCTCTCCAACGACATCTCGTACGACGATGTGTTTGTTGAACAGCTCAAGAATTATGCGGAGAAAGGCGACATCCTGATCGCGATCTCCGGCAGCGGCAATTCGAAGAATGTGCTTAAAGCCGTCGAGTACGCCAACAAGGTCGGCTGCCGCACTGTCGGCATTTCCGGTTTCGCCGGCGGCAAGCTGAAGGAGATGGTGACAGATCACGTGCACGTCAAGGCCAACCACATGGGCCTGATCGAAGACGTACAATTGATCGTCGGGCATATCCTGGTTTACGGTTTCATGGATACCGAAGGCTGCGGTTGAGGGTAGGGTGGGCATCGCCCACCACTTGAGCTCTTCCATTAAAAACCGCGCCCGCCTTTACTCGCATTCGGGTTCCCTCTAAACTCTGCTCGAATGCGCATCGCTGTATTCTTCTTCCTGTTCTTTTTTTCGCAGGGCATTCTGCAGCCGTACCTTCCGCCGTATTACAAATCGCTTGGCTTCAACGGTGAACAAATATCGTGGATCGTGGCGCTCAGCCAGCTGGCCACGATTTTCGGGCCGCCGTTCTGGGGCTTTCTGGCGGACCGCTCCGGAAACCCGGTGACCTATCTGCGCCTGCTGTCGATCCTGGCCGTGGTGACTTTTGTGCCGATGTTCTGGGCGAAAAGCGTTCTTGCCGTCGCGGCCGTCATCGGTGTGTATGCGATCTTTCTTACCAGCCTCTCGCCGCTGGCCGACACGATCGCGATGTCCGAAGCGCGCCGAAACAATTCCGAGTACGGCCGCTTGCGGCTGTGGGGCTCGATCGGATTTATCGTTGCCGTCTTCGGATTCGGCGAGGTTCCGCCGCAGCTGCAATTGCAGTACGTCCTGTTCGTAGCGCTGGGCGTGCTAGTCGCGTGCGTGTTCGCATCATTCTGGCTCAAACCCTCGCCGCCCGCCGGAATTTTCGCGCCGTCATTTTCCGATGCTGGCGGATTGCTGGCGCAGCCTTCGTTCGTACTTTTCCTGATCGCAGCCATGGTTCACTGGGTCGCGCTGCAGCCGTTTTATCTGCTCTTTTCGATTCACATGAAATCGATGGCCTTCGACAGCTACGTCGGCAAAGGTATCGCGTTGGGCGTTTGTGCTGAAGTCTGCGTGATGTGGAAATTCCGTTCGCTGATCAAACGTTTGCCGCTCTTTTCGATTCTCGCCGTGGCTCTGGTCTGCAGCGCCCTGCGCTGGACGCTTGTCGCGAAGCTCGAGAGCGGCTTTGCGCTGTCGCTGGTACAGCTTTTTCACGGCCTGAGCTTCGGCGCGTTTTATGTCTGCTCGATCGCGCATCTGGAACGCGCGGTGCCCGAGCGCCTGCGCGCAACCGGCCGCGCGCTGTTCTCGTCGGTCGTCATGGGCCTCGGCGGAATTCTCGGCAGCCTGCTCGGCGGCAGGCTCTACGACCGCGCCGGTCAGCACGCGCCGCCGGCGTTCATGGCATCAGCGGGGTTGGAACTGCTGGCTTTAATTCCGCTGGGGCTGGCCGCGTTTTTTTATCGGGCGAGTCAGATCAAAATAGAGGCGACACCAAGCGAGGAATTAAAATCGAGCGAGGGCGCATGATGCGCGTGTGGCATGGGCAGCGACGGCGATCACTGCGCTTCATATTCGAGAATGACTCGGGGTCAACGTGACAATTTCTGTTCGAAGCTGCCCATGCGGGATGCGAGAATCTCATGGGCAGTTCGGTTCAGGAACAGTTTTTGGACTGCGTTGCATTTCGTGCGAGACAGCCGCGTCCGTAGCTCGCGCTGCCCATGCCACAGTTCTGTTTTCTCATTCGCACACCCCGCTTTCTTTCCGTAAAATCCGGCTTTCACCGATGAGGAAAACGAAATGGCAGACAAGCGCGTCAAGATCGGCATCGTGGGCTGCGGAAATATCAGCAAGGCCTATATTCTCACCGCGCAGTCGTTTCCGATTCTGGACATCGCCGCCGTTGCGGACATCGATGTCGAACGCGCCAAAGCCAAGGCGAAAGAATACAATCTGCCGCGCGGTTGCAGCGTAGATGAAATTCTCGCCGATAAATCGATCGAACTCATCGTCAACCTGACTATTCCAAAAGCGCACTGCGAAGTGGCGCTCGCGGCGCTGAACGCGGGGAAACACGTTTACAACGAGAAGCCGCTCGGCGCGACGCTCGATGAAGGCAAAAAGATTGTGGAAACGGCGCGCACGAAAAAATTACGAGCCGGCTGCGCGCCTGGAACATTTCTCGGCGGCGGACTGCAGACTTGCCGCAAGCTGATCGACGATGGCGCCATCGGAAAACCCGTCGCGGCGACGGCATTCATGACCACTCCCGGCCACGAGCGCTGGCATCCGAGCCCCGAATTTTACTACGAGCCCGGCGGCGGCCCGATGCTGGACATGGGACCGTACTACGTCACCGCGCTGGCGCATTTGCTTGGCCCGGTAAAGCGCGTGGCGGGCTCGGCCGTGATCGTGAAGCCCGATCGAACCATCACGAGTGAGCCATTGAAAGGCAAAAAGATCAACGTCCAGACGCCGGATCATGTGACGGGTGTGCTCGAATTTTCCGGCGGAGCAGTCGCGACGATTGTTACCACATTCGCCGTGTGGCACGCGCGCCTGCCGCGCATCGAAATTTACGGCACCGACGGCACGCTCAGCGTTCCCGATCCCAACAGTTTGCGCGGGCCGGTGCAAATCAGAATGGCCAACGACGGCGACTGGCGCGACGTGGGTCTGACGCACGGCCACTTCGACGGCAACAAATGGGGCATCGGTGTGGCCGACATGGCGTACGCGATCCGCTCCGGCCGACCCCACCGCGCGAGCGCGGAAAACGCGCTGCATGTTCTGGAAGTGATGCACAGCTTTTTTGCGTCGGCCAGCGAAGGCAAACACTGCGCGATCGGTTCGTCTTTTGCGCGCCCGGCCGCTTTGCCGCGCGGGTTGAAGGAAGATTGTCTGGATGACTAAGTGGACCTGCGCATATTTTTCAACACAAGGCACAGAGAACACAGAGGGCCACAGAGAACAGCGTTTTGAATTAATTCAAAGCCCGATTTTTTTAAGAAGGTTGATACAGAAATCGATCTTCAGAACTTTGGCGCCAATCGCAAGTAAAATGCCCGCAATCAAAACAAGCCCGCCTAGCGAAACTATCAGCCCCCAGAGTCTTCCGAAAAATCCGGGACCGCGAACCGGACGAAAATTCCTGAAGCGGGCAGTATTTTCAATGCAGGTCTGAGAACAAAACGTCTTGCCGGAATCTTCCACCACGCAAACATTGCAGATGGGTTTGTGGCAACACATGCAGCGCGCAGTGCCGGCGCGATCAGGGTGATTCACGCACACGCTCATGGCCAAATTTTAGTCCTCGGCACCTTGCATTGCCAGTTCAGTTGGTTCCCAGTTAACTCGGTTTGGCAATCGCCGCAGCCACCGCGGCTGTGAATGCATCCGTGTTCATGTTGCCGCCAAGATCGCGCGTGCGTTTGCCTTCACCAAGGCACTTCAGCACAGCGTTTTTAACGCCTTGGCCGATGTCGACTTCGCCGAGGAAAATCAGCATTGAGCTCAACGCAAAAATCGCGGCGGTGGGATTGCAGCAATTTTTCCCTGCAATATCGGGCGCAGTGCCGCCAGCCGGATCGAACATCGCCAGCCCGATGCTGCCATCTTCGCGATAGGCGTAATTGGCGCTGTCGGCGAGGCCCAGGCTGCCGATCAGTCCCGCGGCGCAGTCACTTAAAAAATCGCCGTATTCATTAGGACAGACGACGACCTGCACGCTTTCGGGATGCATTGTCAATTTCGCCAGCAGCGCGTCGAACAAAATGCGATCGTGCTTGATAAAAGGATATTGTTTCGCGACCTCGTCGACGGCTTCCTCAAAAAGTCCGTCGGTGGCGGCCTGAATCGTATATTTCGACGAGCTGATCAGAGTTCGGCCGCGCTTTCCGGCAAGCTGGTACCCAAACAGCGCTGCCTGGCGGCAAGGCAGTTTCTCGATGACGCGCACGGAAACGGCGGAGTGCAATCCGATGCGGCGGCCGGCGTCGTCGTAGGTCCCGCCGGTGGCGACGCGGACAATATCGATGTCGATGGGCTTTTTAAAATTCGTCGGCACGCCGGGAATTGAACAGCAGGGCCGGTGAATGACGGAGAACTTACAGCGCTCGCGCAGAATCTTGTTGGGGCTCTCGGTCTTGGTGGCAGTGGGATATTTCAGCGCAGCGGCGGTGGCGTTCATGCTGGCCAGCGCTTTGTCGTAGCAGGCCTTGGCGTTTTTCTCGCGCGCCTCGAGGCTCAGATCGACCTGCTCGATCTCGAGCTTCACCGGCAGCGCGCTGATAATCGTATGGACCGAACTGGAAAGTTCCGCCGAAATGCCATCACCCATGAGTTCGGTAATTTTGTAAACGTTCATTCAATTCTCCGCAAAAGTTGCGCAACAGTTCCCAATGACGAATGACAAATGGCGCTCACCAAGTATAGTACTCCGCTTCGGCCTCGACAGGAAGTCCAGCCAGCGGATGACTCCATCACCAACTCCATCGCCAGCGGCACAGCTTAATTCCGAAAAACCGGGCTGGATCGACGCGCTGATCCTCGCCGGCGTGCTATTCATGATGCTGCTGGGCATCAATCATTACGGACTTTACGAGCCGCACGAGGCCCACTTCGCCGGCGTCGGCCGCGAGATGGTGACGCGCCATGACTGGGTGACACCGCATCTCAACGGCGCGCCGTACCTCAATAAGCCTCCTTTAATGTACTGGCTCATTGCGACGAGCTTCACGATCTGTCGTGCATTTACCGGCGGCGCGTTCACCGAATTCGCGGCGCGCCTGCCGCTGGCGTTGCTGGCCTGGAGCGGCTGCGTCCTGGCATGGAACTGGGCGCGGCAACTTTGGGGGCTTCGCGCGGGCCGAACGGCTGCGGTCATGCTGATGGTAACGGCGGGCTGGTACCTCTTCGGGCATCAGCTCATGATCGAAATGCTGCTGTGCGTGCTGTATCTGGCCTCAATGTATTTATTGTGGAAAGCGATCCTCGAGCCGGAGAAGCGCTGGCGCTGGGCGGTATTTTATCTGGCGATTTCACTGAACGTCATGGCCAAGGGGCCCGTCGGCCTCGTTTTCGTCGGCATGGGGATGCTCCTTTATATGGCGGTGCGGCGCGAGTGGGGTCTGCTGCGGCGCTGTCATCTGCTTATGGGCGCGGCGATCTGCCTGGGCATTTGTGCTCCGTGGTTGACGCTGATGGAACAGCGCAATCCCGGATATCTTCACTACGCGGTCATGAGTGAAAACATCAACCGCGCGCTGGGCAAACGCTGGCCGCCGGATTTCGATGTGGTCAAAGTCAATATCCCCATTTTCATCCTCGCAGCGCTGGTATGGCTTGTTCCGTGGAGCTTATTCACGCCGCAAGTCTTCTCGTTTGCCTGGAAAAATGCACTCCTTCGAACAGACAGTGGGGCCGCCGATACGTCAGTCTCCCGTCCAGTGAGCGACGGCATCCTGTTGCTGGGCATTGCAGCTCTGGTGCCGATTCTCTTCTTTATCCCCATCCCGGCGCGGCTGGTTTACTATCAGCTTCCGTCGCTCCCTCCTTTTATTATCCTCGCAGCCGGATGGTGGTCCGTGTGCGAAACCGAGTGTTACGCGCGCGGCCGGCGAGCCGGAGCCATCGCACTGCTAGTGGTCGGCGCAGCCGTGGCCAGCACAGGTTTCTGGCTGCCGCAAAAATTGAGCGACATCCCGGATCTGGCTGCGGCGCCGCCGACCATTTCCTACGTCGACAACATTGCCTTCCTGCTGGGGGCATCGCTTCTCAGCGGCGGAGCATTTCTTCTCTGGCGTAAAGTCAATCTGAGCATTGCGGCGACAGCGGGATTTGTGTGTGGGGCCTGCCTGTACATTGTCACTGGATTCGCCACATTCGACCCCGTGCGCTCGTCCAAGCGCACTGTCGAAGCGATTACGGACAAAGTCGGGCCCGAATGCATTTGGATTTCAGAAGGTTCAAAAGAAATCGGCGCGAGCGCCGGAATCGCATTTTATCTGGGTACAGACGCGGAAGGCCGTTCGCGCAGCGTATTCATCGTGAACCACCCCGAGACCGATACGCACCGCGCGCCGCCAAAATTTCCAGGGCCGCCACCGCCCTATGCCATCAGCCAGGAAAAGCTCGATGAAATCTGGCAGAGTAAAGTTCCGGCTGTTTTCGTCAGCGATTTTCAGAGAAAGAGCGACATAGAGGACCCAATTCAGCTACCTAAAGGAGAGGCGAACCTGGTCCCGAACCTTCGCAGCGGCCATCGACGCATTTATGCTAATTCGGCCGCGTGGGAACGCTTAAAACCCTAATCGAATGCACAGTGCATTGAAATCTGAGCGAAAATTGCCTTTTTTATGCGCCGGGGCGATTATGTAAGTATTGGACACTAAAGTATTTGTATTATAAATTTAAATTACGCTATAAAAAAATCCAATTTTTGAAGATGACTTTTGAGCAGGCCATGGTAAGTTCTCGTTCCAAGCTTCACCAACCCGCATGCTCGTCTAGGCTGAAATGCCTATATAGCGAGTATTTGCCGTTGGTTGAGCTTTTTGACATTGAATCAGGATTTGCTCGACGCGGATTCGTTGCGGGCAGATAAAACGGAAGTCACTCGGAGGGGAAACGAATGCTACGGATGCGGACCTATATTGCGGCAGTGATGGCCGCGATGATCTTAGTCGCAGTCCCTGCGGCTAAAGCCGCCGACACTCAGGCTGAGCTCGACAAGCTGAAGAGGGAGATCGACGATCTTCGCAAGAAGATGAACGCTCCGGCTCCGGCTATGCGCAGCTCGGTCGACAAAATTGTGGACGGCAAGTACGGTCCCAACTCGACAGTGACGACCAAGTCCGGCAAGCTGCAGATCAGCGGATTGGTTCAGGTCTGGTACCGCCAGATCCAGAACGATAACCGCGGTCTGTTCGACGACGCAGCCGGCAGCGGCATGGTGGACACCAACGAAACGCGGGACAACGACACATTCCAGATCCGCCGCACCGAAATCAAGTTTGTCATGGACATCCATGAGAACGTGACAGGCGTGATCATGATCGATCCGGCTCGCGAGTTCAATGGCACGAACAACGCCAGCTTCCCCGACGGTCGCGACAATCAGGGCCAGTGGAAACAGTCCAATAACGTTGCTCCTGAATTCAACAACGCCAACGGCCCCGGCTTGGGTAATACCGGCCAGGTTGCAAGCGTTCAGAGTGGCGGAGGTACAATTCCGCGCTTGCTTCAGGACGCCTACATCAACTTCCACGGCGTAATTCCGCACCACGATTACAGCGTCGGTCAGTTCAAACCGGCGTTCGGTGAAGAAGGCATCCGCAGCAGCGCGCAGCTCGACTTCTGCGAACGCTCGTTCGTCGGCCAGCTCGGCGATCAGCGCGATCTGGGCATCCAGGCGCACGGCATGTGGTGGGATGACCGCCTCCAGTACTGGGTTGGTCTGTTCGATGCCGCTGGCAGCTATTACCTCTCCAGCGGTCAGTACCAGAATCGCTCCGACGACAACGACGAAAAAGACTTTAGCTACCGCGTCTTGATCCGCCCTCTTTGGAAGCACGAAACCTGGGGCAGCATCGAACTCGGCTGGTCCTCGGAAATGGGCAAGCACGGCGAGTCCTCGGGTCACGACCCAATTGCCACGCCGATCAATGGGTTGAATCGCAATCAGAGCTGGGCCATCCGTCACGCGGCCTGGTTCAGCTACATGCCAGGCGGCCCAGTGCGCGGCTTGTGGTTCCGCGCTGAAGGCGCCTATATTAAGGACCGCAATGCTCCGGGCACCGTGGTTGATCAGCTCGGCGGCGGTGGCACTGAAATCGGCAACACGGGCGACGGCACAGGCCTAGCGCAGAGCACGGGCAAGCCCTTCCACACGATGGGCGGCTACGCTGCTATTGGTTACAAGATGAGCGAGAGCTGCTTCAGCGACTGCGGCTGCAGCTGGATTCATCCCTTCGAGTTCGCTTTCCGCTTCGATACCTTCCAGAACGTACAGGTTGCCGATCCGGCGAACCCGAGCCATACCAATGCCTACCGGACCAAAGTCTGGACCGCTGGCGTGAACTACTACATCAAGGGCCACGACGCCAAGATCCAGATGAATTACAACTGGGTCAACAATCCAGACGGCCCGGCTGCAGCTCGCTTCCACGACGTTCGCAACGACAACTTCATTGTGAACTTCCAGGTGGCGTTCTAAGCCGTACGACGTAAAAACTGAAAATGAGCCGGGCGATCGCAAGATCGCCCGGTTTTATTTTCGAAACTTTTCTCGAATCCATTTTTTGCTCATGTGCGTCAAAGGAGATGTTGGGCACCCCTTTCGAAAGGAATATACATGAGGCGATTGGCATTGGCTGCCCTGGCGGCGGCTTCGATCATTGGAATTCAGAATTACCGCGCTGCCAGTTCCGTGGCGTGCATTCATCTGCCGGCGACGTATAAAGGGTCAATTACCACCGACACGCAGGAAGGCATCCTGTTTCACGATGCTGGCCGCGAGGCGCTGATTCTGAAGGCGGCCTACCGGATCACGGGAGATTCTATGCCCGAGAATTTCGCCTGGGTGCTGACGGTTCCATCGAAGCCGGACAATTATTCCCTGGCCAGCGACAAAGTTTTTGAGGACATGTTTAACTGGGCAGAGCAATACTCCCCAAAGGTGAGAAACAAAAGCAAAGGCCTGGAAGGAAACTCTCTTGGCATCCCCGTACCGCAGGGTCATGTCATTGTCGAAAAGAAAGTCGAAGTCGGACCTTATGACATTCAGCCGGTCCGGGCTGTGGGCAAAGACGCGGCCGCCGCACTGAATGAATGGTTCAAGACAAACGGCTATTCGGAGGTCAAAGCCGAGCATCTGCAATATTTCATCGACGGCAACATGACATTCCTGTGCGTCAAAGTCGTGCCGAAAAAGGTGGACGTTAAGGGCAGCACGACAGGCCAGCTTCCACCGCTGCAGATTTCATTTGCCTCTGAGAAGCCCTATTACCCGATGAAATTCTTTGCTTTCCAGGGCGACATGAAATTGCGCCTCTACACGCTGACAAGAAAGGAACTCGACTTCGCGGCATCAAAGGATGTGTTGAGCAACCTGAAAATCGAACACTCGCCGTACGGACAAAATCACAAAGTTACTTCAGAGCAGTTTCCAGAAAATCTGACCAAAATTGTCAACGATGCGAAAACGGAATTGCCGTCAAAGAGTGGCGCATGGTATTTCAACATCCTGGACGCGAGCGGCTTCAACAGCAAGCGGGAGATCTTGAAGTGGCCGAGCGACGTTTTCCTAACGTTGAAGTAATGGTTGTTTATGCGCTCAGCGAACCACTTCGCGGGTCAACTGACCGTCGATCGTGCGCCAGAGCGCGCGCGGATTTCCGTCTTTAAGCTGCTCAGGCAGAATTTCCTGCGGGAAATTCTGATAGCAGACCGGCCGCGCGAAGCGCAGGATCGATGCGGAGCCGACCGAGGTAAAATGCGCGCAGGTCGTCGCCGGATACGGCCCGCCGTGCACCATCGCGTGGCTTACCTCGACGCCCGTCGGAAATCCATTGTAGAGCACGCGTCCGGCTTTCTGCGTCAGGATATCGACTAGAGAGCGGTACTGTTCGAGGTCGCTCGCAGTTCCATGGATCGTCGCCGTCAATTGCCCCGGCAGCGAGCGCGCAATGGTTTCTGCCTGCTCAACGCTGTCGCAGCCAACGATCACCGTCGAAGGCCCGAACAATTCATCGCGCAGCACAGCGTTTTTCAAAAATGTGGGCGCGTCAGTTGCAAAAACAACTCCTGGCGCTTGCGATTTGCCGGTGGCGACCTGCGCAGATTGCCCTGCAACGCGCACGCCTGGAATTTTGCGCACCGCGTCCACTCCGGAGTTGTAACGGCCGCAGATCCCCGAATGCAGCATCGTTCCGGGCTGAACCTGCCCGATAAGCTGCGCCGCCTTTTCAGTGAATGCCGTAAGCTTCGGGCTATCGATGCCGAAGACCAGACCTGGATTGGTACAGAACTGGCCCACGCCCATCGTCACGCTTTGTACAAGCCCCTGCGCAACTTCGTCACCACGTTCTGCAAGAGCGCCGGGCAATACAAACACTGGATTGGTGCTGCCCATCTCCGCAAAAACTGGAATCGGCTCAGGCCGCTTAGATGCCGCGTCGTAAAGCGCCCGGCCGCCTTGCAGCGAGCCGGTGAAAGCCACGGCCTTTGTCAGCGGATGCGTCACGAGGCTGAGCCCCGCCGCTGTGCTTGGTCCATGAATCAACGAGAGCAACCCTGCGGGCATGCCGCACGCCTCGACTGCCTTCAAGACTGCTCGCATTACCAATTCCGATGTTCCCGGATGCGCCGGATGAGCTTTGACGACCACCGGGTTTCCCGCGGCCAGCGCCGCCGCCGTGTCGCCGCCGGCGGCCGAGAAGGCCAGGGGGAAATTGCTCGCGCTGAAAACGACCACGGGCCCAAGCGGCACTAGCATGCGCCGTAGATCCGGCTTGGGCATCGGCTTGCGATCCGGCTGCGCGCGGTCGATGCGCGCGTCGACCCAGGAACCCTCGCGCACAAGCTGCGCAAACATTTTGAGCTGGCCCGTGGTGCGGCCACGCTCGCCGACCAGACGCGCTTCGGGCAGTCCCGTCTCCGCATTAGCTCGCTTGATCAGTTCATCGCCAAGTGCATCGATCTCTGTCGCCATTGCTTCCAACAGCGCAGCAATTTTTTCGGGCGGCTGTTTGCGATAGGTCTCGAACGCCTGCGCCGCCATTTTCAGCGCGCGGTCGATCTCGCCAACGGTCGCTTCATAAAAAAGTGGATCGAGCCGCTCACCGCTGGCCGGGTTAATCCCCGTAAACGTCAGCGTCGTCTGGTCGCCTTTGGTAATTGGCGGATCAGAAGCCTTGCCGCCGAGAATGTTCAATCCGTGAAGGTTCATTTTGCGCCTTTCAAAATCATTCAACAGTATTCTTCAATTCGCCAATGCCATCAATACGAATGGCAACTGTGTCGCCGCTCATGAGCGTGAATTCATTCGGCGGCACAATTCCAGTTCCCGTCATCAGGAAACAGCCCTGTGGAAAACTCGATTCGCGGTACAGGAATTCGACCAGCTCCACCGGCTTTCGCTTCATGCGTTCGAGCGTCGTCGAACCGCTGAACATCGATTTGCCGGCGCGCGAAATTTCAATGTGAATGGCTGTGCTGGCGGCAAGCGGATCGTTGCATAGCAGCACGCACGGCCCCAGCGCGCAGCTCTGGTCGTAGCACTTCGCCTGCGGAAGATAGAGCGGGTTTTCGCCCTCGATGTCGCGCGAGCTCATGTCGTTGCCGCAGGTGTAACCGATAATCTTGCCTGACGAATTGATCGCCAGCGTCAGCTCCGGTTCAGGCACGTTCCACTTTGAGTCTTTGCGAATGCGGACTTTCTGGCCCGTGCCCACAACGCGGTGCGGCGAGGCCTTGAAGAACAGCTCTGGCCGGTCGGCTTCGTAAACTTTGGCATAAAAATCTCCGCCACCGCCGCCGGCTTTGGCTTCTTCGATGCGCGCGTCGCGGCTGCGAAAGTATGTCACGCCAGCGGCCCAGACTTCCTGACGCCCGATCGGCGCCAGAATTTCGCGCTCGTCGAACTTCGTCATTGGCAAAACATTTTTCGCGCGCTGCTGCAGCATCTCCGGCAGATTGTCCTCGTTCAGCAGGGCGTCCCAATCCAGCCCGCTCAGCAGATGAAAGCGCGCACTGATTTCAACCACGGGCCCGAGCGCTGTCTTGTAAAGTTTCATACATTGATCTCGCGTTAGACCGTGAATACTACCGTGACACGCGGCGGGTGACGAGTGACGAGTGACCCGCCACTTGTCACAATCCTATCTACCGTTACTCTGCAAAGAGAAACTAACCCAAAGGAGACCCATCTCATGGCCGACAGCTTTTACCAGAAATCCAGTCTCAAGCAGCTCCGCCGCCTCAAAGCCGCCAGTCCCAACGCCGGCGAAACGGTGAGCGCGATGAATACTTTTTTTGCCAAAGCCGTTTCTGAGGGCGTTCTACCGGTGAAGACGAAGGAATTGATCGCCATCGCCGTCGGACACGCAACAAAATGCCCGTATTGCATCGACCATCACGTAAAAGCCGCGAAAAAGGCCGGCGCCACCGAAGCTGAAATCAGCGAAACGGTCCTGGTCGCCATTGCGCTCAGCGCGGGCGCAGCGTTTACGCACGCGGGGATGGCGTACGATGCATTTGACGAGGCCGGGGCGTAAAAATTTCGTCGTTAAGCATTCATTGTCCTATAGGACCTGAGAGTCCTATAGGACAAATAATTGCGATTACGTTCCGACTTCGTGTGCCGACAGCACTTTCTTTAAATATTGCCCCGTGAAACTTTTCGGTTCGTCGCAGATCTGCTCGGGTGTACCGGCGGCCACAACTGTTCCGCCGGCGGCGCCGCCTTCTGGACCCAAATCGATAATCCAATCGGCTTGCTTGATCACGTCGAGGTTGTGCTCGATCACGATCACTGAATTGCCCACGTCGACCAGGCGCTGCAGAACGTCCAGCAGCTTGGCAATGTCGTGGAAATGAAGTCCGGTGGTCGGCTCATCCAGAACGTAGAGCGTGTTGCCGGTCGCTTTCTTGGCCAGCTCAAACGCAAGCTTGATGCGCTGCGCCTCGCCGCCACTGAGCGTCGTGCTGCTCTGGCCGAGGCGCACATAACCCAGCCCCACGTCGTGAAGCGTCTGCAGTCCGTCGCGAATCTTCGGATGGTTTTTGAAAAGATTCAGCGCTGAATCGATGCTGAGACTCAGCACATCCGCGATGGAAAGATCTTTGTACTTCACCTCCAAGGTCTCACGGTTAAAGCGCCGGCCTTTGCATTGCTCGCACTGAACGTAAACGTCCGCCAGAAAATGCATTTCGATCAGCTTCTGGCCCTGACCCTGGCACTCTTCGCAGCGTCCGCCTTTAACGTTGAAACTGAAGCGGCCCGGATTGTAGCCGCGGATTTTTGCCTCCGGAATGGTGCCGAAGAGCTTGCGGATCTCATCGAAAACGCCGGTGTACGTCGCGGGATTGCTGCGTGGCGTGCGGCCAATGGGGCTTTGGTCGATGTCGATAATTTTATCCAATTCGCCTGACGTGATCCACACGCGGTCGCACGCGCCGCCTTTCATTCGCGCATTGTTGAGGATGCGCGCCAGATTCTTATAGAGCACTTCATTGACCAGCGACGATTTGCCGCTGCCGGAAACGCCGGTGACGCAGACGAAACGCTTGAGCGGAAAATCGACTTCGATTGACTTTAAATTGTTTTCGCGCGCGCCTTTGACGCGAATGAAACGTTTATCTTCTTTCGGCCGTCGCTGTTTCGGCAGCGGAATTTCAAGCTGCCGCGTCAGGTATTTTCCCGTCAACGAACGCTCGCAGCTTCCCAGATCTTCGGCGCGGCCTTCGCCCACCACTTCGCCGCCGCGCTCGCCTGCGCCGGGTCCCATGTCGATCAGATAATCCGCGCGCGCCATCACGTCTTCGTCATGTTCGACGACGACGACGGTGTTTCCCAGGTCGCGCAATTTGATCAACGTATCGAGCAGCCGGTCGTTATCGCGCTGATGGAGTCCAATGGTTGGTTCGTCGAGAACGTAGGTGACGCCCACGAGCTTCGAGCCAACCTGGCTGGCCAGGCGAATACGCTGTGCTTCGCCGCCGCTGAGTGTGCCGCTGGTGCGGTCTAGCGTAATGTAGCCAAGGCCAACGTCGTTCAAAAAGCCGAGGCGCTCGCGCACTTCCTTCAGAATCGGCGCGGCAATGATTGCTTTTTCGCCGGCAACCGGCAGGTTTGCAAAAAATTGCTGTGCTGTTTCAATCGTCATGCCCACGATTTCGCGGATATTTTTCTCGCCGACGCGCACGGCGAGAACTTCCGGCCGCAGGCGCGCGCCTTTGCAATCGGGACAACCCAGATCGGACATCAACTCGTGAATGCGCGCCTTAATGTTCTCGTTTTCGGTCGCGTGGAAGCGTTCGGTCAGCGAATTGGCCAGGCCCTTCCAATTCACATTCCACGCCTCGGACTGCTTGGAACTCACACCATAAAGGAGCGCCTTAAAGATATCTTTCGGCATGCGCTCGACAGGCGTGTTGGTCGGAACGCCCACGCATTTGCAGAAACGCCGGATGGCGCGGCCGTACCAGATCGCGTACGCGTGGCCCAGTCTCCAGAGCGGTTGGATGATGCCGTCCTCGATGCTTAATTTCTTGTCCGGCACGAGAAGATCGATATCGACTTCCATCTTCGTGCCAAGGCCCGCGCAGGTCGGACACGCGCCATAGGGACTGTTGAACGAAAAGATGCGCGGCGAAAGTTCCTCGATGCCCGAACCGTGAATGGGACATGCGTATTTTTCGCTGAAGAGTGTATCAGCGGGCGCGGCGACTTTGGATTTGGAATTCTTTTCCTTCGGTGGAGCGTCGCCGTTTCCTCCCTTCGCCCCATCGCCGTTTCCATCTGTGCCGTCGGCAACATTGGCGATCACGAGCCCCTCACCGACTTTTAGCGCAAGTTCCACCGAATCGGTGATGCGCGTGCGGGTGCCGGGCTTGACCACGATTCGGTCGACGACGGCCTCGATGTTGTGCTTGAACGTTTTCGGCAGCGATTCCATCTCGCGCGCGTCCACGATTTTTCCGTCTACGCGCAGGCGCGCAAAACCTTCGCGCCGCGCGGCGGCGAAAATTTCGCGGTGCTCGCCCTTCATCCCGCGCACCAGCGGCGCGAGAATATTCAGGCGTGTGCCTTCTGGCATTTTGAGAATCTGATCGACGATTTTCTCGGCGGATTGGCTTTCGATCACGCGTCCGCAGACGTGGCAGTGCGGCGTGCCGATGCGCGCGAAAAGAACGCGCAGGTAATCGTAAATTTCAGTCGTGGTCGCCACAGTGGAGCGCGGATTGGACGAACCGGTGCGCTGCTCAATGGCGATCGTCGGCGTCAGTCCGTCGATCGACTCGACGTCGGGCTTTTCCATCATCTCGAGAAATTGCCGCGCGTAGGCCGAGAGCGATTCGACGTAACGGCGCTGTCCTTCGGCGTAAATCGTGTCGAAGGCGAGACTCGATTTGCCTGAACCGGAGAGTCCGGTGATCACGACCAATTTGTCGCGCGGAATGTCGACGTCGACGTTCTTCAAGTTGTGCTCGCGCGCGCCGCGAATGCGGATCGCGTTTGGTTTTTGCTCTTTATTGTTTTTGGAACCCACGTTTTCTCGCTTCCTGTGACACTCCGAAGAATGGAGTGCTCTGAACCGATTAAGTATAATTCGCGGTGAGCGAGCGACAAACAGTTCCTTTAAATAATGCCCTAATACGGCTAGTATTTTCGCGGTCCGATTGAAGGGTGAATCGCGAATGCAATATCTGGGAGATGCACGAATGAAAACGTCATTGGTTTTTATGGCCCCGGCGCTTTTTTTGTCGGCGCTGATCGTTGGCTGCGGCGAGAAGGAAGACAAGAAGCCTGCGAAGCCGGCGGAAACGCCAGTGACTGAAACCAAGAAAGAGCCGGAAAAGAAAGCCGAAACGGGCGCGGAGAAATCCCCCGGAGACGCGCCGGATAAGAAACCGGAAGCGGCGGGCGACACGAAGGCACTCAACTTCGGCAAGGGCGACCGCAAGTGGACGGTGAAGATTCCGGCGGGCTGGAAAGAGGAGGAGCCCACGAACAACATGCGCCTGGCGCAAGTGCGCGTGCCGAAGAAGAAAGACGATCCGGACGACGCCGAAGTTACTGCGTTCCAGATGTCCGGCGGCACCGTTCAGCAGAACCTGGATCGCTGGGCCGGCCAGTTCGGCGGCGCGGATTCGATGAAAGCTAAGAAGGCCCTGAAAACAGCCGCGGGAAGCGAAGCCATCGTGGCCGAATTCGAGGGCAACTACACGGCGATGGTGCAGGGCGCGCCCGAAGTGAAGAAGGATTATAAAATGCTCGGCGCGATCATCGAACTCGAGGGCGGGGGAGAGATCTACCTCAAGTTCATCGGCCCGTTTAACACCATCGATGCCGCAAAGGCCGCGTTCGATAAAGTAATTGAGTCGTTTAACGCAGCGAAGTAGTTCTACGCGGAGGAGTTTCATGACGTCGTTTCAACGCATCGCCACGGCCGCGCTAGTCCTGTGTGTATTCGCAGGAATGGTTCACGCCGAAGACAAAAGGAAGATCGTGCTCGTTGCCGGCAAGGACAGCCACGGCCGCGGTGAACATGAATTCCGCGCCGGCTGCATTCTTCTGGCGAAGGCGCTGAACGAAAATGTGCCCGGCGTCGAGGCGGTCACCACGTTTGACGGCTGGCCGAAGGACGATGCAATCTTCGAGGGCGCATCTGCGGTTGTGATTTATTGCGACGGCGGCGGCGGGCATCCGATCCGCCAGCACTGGCCCGCGGCGGAGGCGCTGATCAAGAAGGGCGTCGGCCTGGGCTGCATGCACTACGGCTGCGAAATTCCGAAGGGCGACGGCGGCGGCGACAATTTTCTGAAATGGATCGGCGGTTATTATGAAGACGGATTCTCGATCAATCCGCACTGGGTCTGCGAATCGATTCTGAACAAAGACCACGCCATCACGCGCGGCGTGAACGCGTTCAAGGCCAAGGACGAGTGGTACTTCAACATCCGCTTCCCCGAAGACAAAAAAGGATGGGCGTCCATCCTGCAGGGCACGCCCGATGACGAAGCGCGCAGCGGCAAGACGAGCTGGCCGCGCGGGCCCCGCAAGGTCATCACGGATGCGTCCGGCCAAAAAGAGACAATGCTCTGGGCTATCGAGCGCCCCGACGGCGGCCGCGGCTTCGGCTTCACCGGCGGGCACTTTCACAACAACTGGGCCAACGACGATTTCCGCAAACTGGTGCTGAATTCGATCGTCTGGATCGCGAAAATCGACGTGCCCGCGGCGGGCGTGCCGTCAAAAACGCCGACGCCGGAAGAGATGGACGCGAATTTGAAGGCGAAGAAGTAGGCAATAAATGGTGGGGCAGGCATTTCTGACTGCTTCATCATCCGCGTTTATCTGCGTTCATCGGCGGTTTCAAATCCGGTTTTTCCCGTGCTCAGCAGCGCCTTGATCGCCACATCCACTGGAATATTCGTCGCGACGCAGCGCGAAGGTTCGACCAGCACCAATCGGCCGAACGCCGGATTGGGAGAACCGGGCATAAAAACGGCCCAGCGTTGTGCGTGGTTTTCGATTTCCATTTCTTCAGTGACTAACCCCAGTTCCAGCGTGCCGGCGGCCTCGTCTTTGACGTAGACCACGCGCCTGAATAGCGCGTCCTTGCCGCTGCCGTAGCCCAGAATCTGCTTCAGCGTGTTGTACAAAAGCGCCAGCCCCGGCACGTGACTCAACAGGTTGTCGAGCTTGCTCCACAGCCATTTGCCGATGAATGTCGTCACCGTCAGGCCCAGCAGGTAAACGATGATAATGCCGGCAACAATTCCGCGGCCCGGAAAAAAAGGCATGCCCCAGTGGATCAGCAGCGGGTCAAGTGCCTGATCCAGCTTGTACAAGATTAAAACTAAACCGCCGATCGGCAGAATTGCGATGATTCCCGCTACGAAGCATTGGGTGAAGTGCTTTTTCATTGTGAGCGAATCATGTTGGCACGAGCAACTAAAAATGAAAAAGGAAAAACAAGAAAATTCACCTCGCAGAGGCGCGGAGCAGTGCCACTCTGGACTCCCGGGCTCAACCGAATATGATTTATGTCGCATCGGTTCTGAAAGGAATTCATGAGCGCGGGCTTGGCACAAGATAGCGAAAAATCCACCGCTCCCGCTGAAACTCCCGAATCTCAAGGCCCCGTTCTCAGTGCAACATCCCAGGGTTTTTTCCCGCCGCCGGAACCGGCGGTGCTGCGGCGCAGCTTGATTATCTCGGGATCCGCCAGTTTTTTCGGCGCGATGTTTTTCACGATCGTGCAGGGCACGGTTTTCAATTTTCTGCTGGAAGAGCTGAGCTTGCGCGAGCGGCTCCCTTATTTCCAGGCGCTTTGGTGCATCGGCGGGCTGGGAAATCTGGTTGGCTCATGGCTGCAGAATCGCTGGGGCCGCCGCAAGGCGTTGTTCCTGATCACCATTGGTGGCAGCCGCCTGGTGTGGATTGCGATCGGCCTGCTGCCGCTGGTGAGGCCACAATGGAACGATCCTCACACAGCTTTCTGGTGGCTATCGGCGTTGACGGTGCTTTTTTATTTTACGCACTCGCTGGGCGGTCCCGCGTGGCTGTCGTGGATGGCCGACCTGGTTCCCGCGCATCTCCAGGGCCGTTACTGGAGCATGCGGCAATTGGGCTGTTCATTCGCGGGAATTACCGCGGGCCTCGGATCGGGATATTTCCTGGAAGCGTATCATCACTGGAATGGCTTCGCGATCATTTTCGGCGCCGCGACGCTGTTCGGTGTGATTGACGCCATGATGTTCATCGGCGTGTTTCACCGCCGCCCGGTGATCCGCAGCGGCTCGCGCGGAGTCGTGACAGAACTCGCCGAACGATTTAAGTCGCCGCCGTTTCGGCTGCTCTGCTGTGTGTATGTACTTTGGAGTAGCTCGACCTGCATCATGAATCCGACGTGCTATTATTTCATGCGGGACCAGGTGTCCATGGGCGTGACATCCATTTCGATCGCCAGCGCCATTTCATTGACGTCGCTTACGGTATTCAGCCTGTTGTGGGGAAAAATCTCGGACCATCATGGCCATCGCGGACCGCTGATACTGTGCTTTTTGCTTCACGGCCTCTGTCCGATATTTTATTTTTTCGCGGCGCAGCACGATGTTGCGCTGGTCTTCATCGCCATGGCCGTCGGCGGAATCGGTTTTTGCGGCATCAATCTGTACATGATCCCGCTGCTGATTCAGTACTCGAAGAGCAATGGCGGCGGCCGCGATGTGGGCATCGCCGCGTTCAACGTCGTTCTGGCCCTCGCAAATTTTACCGCGCTCATCTTAACCGACCGGCTGCTTTATGAATTCGCCGGATATCTGTTGAACCGTTCGGCGCACAGCACGCCGGTGTATCTGGCGATCATGGTGCTGGGCATGCTGCTGCGCTTGTCTGCGGGCGCTCTGGTCTGGATGTTGCCGAAAGCCGAGAAGGAAACGCATCCGACGGCCGTGCTGGGCGAATTCGTCAGCGCCCATCCGCTGCAGGCGGCCTATTCGTTTGTAAAATTCCTCGCGGGCCGGGAAGGGTGGGTGGAAGTCGAAACCGTCGCTGAAGAAACACCCAAAGTCACGGCGTTGGACGAAGCGCCTGCGCAGCAAAAATAAAACAGCCCATTGGTAAGTAGCCGTTACTTCAGCGCTTCCACCGCCGCGGCTTGGAAGGCTTTGCGCACGTCGGAGTTGTCGGCGTTCGGAAAATTGGCGCGCTGTACCATCAGGATGTAGGCCACGCCTTTTTCCGGATCCATCCAAGCCTGCGTGCCCCACGCGCCGCCATGGCCGAAGGTTCCGGGCGAGAGCATTTCGCTGACGCCTTGCGGCTTGCGCACAACGCAGCAACCCAAGCCCCAGCCGTTGCCGTCGGTGAAACCCACTTTCAGATCGCCGGTCTGAATCGTGCTCATCGCATTCACCGATTCGGGTTTGAGGTATTGTTTTCCATCCAGCGAGCCCTGATTGAGAAGCATCTGCGCGAAGCGCGCGTAATCGGCGGCGGTCGAGTACAACCCACCATTGGCCGCGGGGAAATGTTCGCGCTTCGGATCGACCAGCGGAATCGGCGGCACTTCGGTCAATTTGTCATCGGCGAGTTTGTAGCCTTTGACGATGCGCGGGAGTTGTTCCTTCGTCGGGTAGAACGTAGTGTCCTTCATGCCGAGCGGCTCGAAGAAGCGCTTGCTCAGAAATTCCTGCAGTGGCTGTTTGGAAACGATCTCGACGATGCGCCCGAGCGTGTTGATGCCCGACTGGCAGTAGCTCCATTTGCTGCCCGGTTCGAACTGCAGCGGCTTCTCGGCGAAGTGCGGAATGAGCTCGGCGAGTGTCTTCGACGAATCGGACTCTGCCGGCGTCGCTTCGCCCATTGCCGAAGTGTGCGTGAGGCACTGGCGCAGGGTGAGTTTGTACTCCTTGCCGTCTTTGGTTTTCAGCGTGGCCAGCTCGGGAATGTACTTTCCGATCGGATCTTCGATCGAGAGCTTGCCTTCGTCCTGCAGCATCATGATCGCGGCGGCTGTGATCGGCTTCGTCATCGAGGCGATCCAGAACATCGTGTCGGGCGCCATCGGCGTGCCCGCCGTGATGTCCGCCTGCCCGACGGCGCTGACGTGAACAATATTTTTTCGCGTCACTACCAGGGAGACCGCGCCGGAGACTTCGTGCTTCTCCACGCATGCCTTGATCGCCGAGGTGATCGCGGGAATTTCAGGATCGGCGCAGAAAACGGGAGCGCAGAAAAGAACGGCAAGTAACGCGAATGAGCGTGAGCGAATCATTGTTTCCCCCAATCTGAAGAGTCATGGTTTTAATGGGGTGCAATGAACGCTTCAAGCGAGCAACTTAGCGACGATTATTGTACCAGACTGCCACGGCGATGATTCCGAATAGTACTGCCATTCCGGCAATCCAGGCAACGAAGAAAAAATTGGTCATACTCCGACCTCAAAAAGCTCGTGGAGTTTGAGCAATAGCCTCGCCACAGAACTTGTAAGGAAGTTGTAAAGCCCGTAGTTGGAATTCAGCAGACTTATAAGTTACGGAAATATATAGTCTTACATCAACGAAAAACTTTTTTAACAATCTGCGTCCAAAATTAAAATCTCAATTGGTATAGTATATATGAGGAGAGAGCAATTACGGCTCTCTCACCGCGCCGTCCATCCGCCATCCAAAACAATCGATTGCCCGGTGATATTCCGCGCCGCGTCGCTCATGAGGAACTCTGCGGTCGCAGCGATTTCCTCGACGGTAATGAACGCTTTCTTGGGCATCGGTTCGAGCATGATTTTGTCGATCACCTCCTGCTCGGAGATGCCGTGCGACTTGGCCTGCGCGGCGATTTGCGCGTCGACCAGCGGCGTGCGGACGTAAGCGGGGCAGATCGTGTTGATGGTGATGTCGACGTCGCCCGTTTCGAGCGCCACGACTTTCGACAGGCCGAGCAGACCGTGCTTCGCGGACGTATAAGCAGACTTGAAGGGCGAAGCGATCAGCGAATGAATTGAGCCGATGTTGACGATGCGGCCGAATTTGTTCTCGCGCATGCGCGGCAGAACGGCCTTGGTCATCAGGAACGAGCCTTTCAGCATCACGTCGAGCAGCAGGTCCCAGCGCTCTTCTGGAAATTCGGCGGTGGGGCTGACGTGCTGTAAACCGGCGTTGTTGATCAGCGCATCGATGCGTTTGCTGCCGAGCGACTTCATAACGCCCGCAATCTGTTCGGACGACGTGACGTTCAGCACATGCGTTTCGCCGCGCGATTCGCCGATGAGCTTGAGCGTCTCGCGCAGGCCGTCGGCGTTCAGATCGGTGAGGATCAGGTAATGGCCGCGCTCGGCAAAACATTTCGCCAGGCCACGGCCCAGGCCGCTGCCGGCGCCGGTGAGAAGGATGTTGAGCGATTTGGGGTTCATCGATCGTAATTATGGATGGTTGGCGCTCGCAGTTCAACCACGTCTAACGAGAGAATCCAGTTGCGAACAGGATGAACACGAAACCCATGAGCCACAACACTGGAGCGACGATGGCAAGGCCAGCCAGCCATCGCAGGCGCTCAACACGCTCTTTGGACGCGCCTTCGTGAGCGCGCAATTGGCGGAGGATTGATATTCCGATGAATGGCGAACAAAGCCCGGCGCCTGAATACGCAAGAAGGAGAATCGATGGCAATTGAATGGATTGAAATCCGCGCTTTTCGTTGATATTGGAAATGATGCCGGTCACCAATTGCACGAGAGCCGGTACTATCAGCACAATAATGGCGAGTGAACGCTTTCGGCTTAATGAGCGCATTCGTTCAGTAGCGTTCGATTCATTCTCGGCCATGGTAGCGAGTATCCGTTCGAAGGCACAAATATCAACGCGTTCGGTGTAATGAGAGATGACTCTTCTGGAGCACCCAATGAAAACGCGTTCAATAATTCTCGCCGTTCTGTTTAGCAGCGCCGCGCTCGCCGCGGAACTGCCGAAGATTCCCGAAAAGCCCATCGTAGAGAAAAAGGAACTGCTTTTCTCCGATGATTTCGAAGGCGCCGAGCCGGCCAAAGTCTGGCACAAAGTGGTGCCGACGTTTGCGGTCGAGAAGGGCGTGCTGAAAGGCACGCAGACGCGCGACCAGAACATTCCCGCTGCCGATGGAAAGCCGGCGGTGCAGGCTCATGCCGCGGTGCACGGGCTCGAGATTCCGACGAAGGACAGCGTGGTCGAAGTGAAAATGAAATTTGTGGGCGCGAACGCAATGGATGTGGAGTTCGACGACCGCAAATACACCGGCTCGCATTACGGGCATCTGTGCCGCGCGATCGTGAAGCTGAACGGTGTGACGATTCTCGACGAGCGCGAAGGCAGCCAGAACGAAGAAATCAAAGAGCTGCGAAAAGATCCGACCAAAAAGGAAGAGGTCGCCAAACGCATGGCCGGAAAGAGCGTGACGTATCCGGTGAAGCTTGAGAAAGAAACGTGGTACACGGTGGTTGTGGAAACGGTGGGCGAAGAGATGCGCGTCAGCATTGACGGAAAAGCGGTCGCGTATCTGAAGTCGCCAGGCATTGGACACGTGACAAAATCGAAGATCGAACTCGGCGTCGGCGGCAAAGACGGACTCTTCGACGACATCAAAGTCTGGAACGCTGAGCCCGCCAAATAATCAGGCAAGCAAGGCGGATCAGCCCCACAGTCCCTGCAGCACTTCCTTTTCGGCAACGCCGAGCGGGAATTTTTTGGCGAATGCATGGTCGGCAATTCCGGCATACTGCCGCAGCGCATGATGGATATGCTCGGGACGGACACGGACGCCCTTCTCCTTGTCGGTGGCGAGCGTCTGTGGATTGAGCGGCACCTGGAATTGTTTCTCATCGGTGGCGCCGAGGACGCGGTTGCCCTTGATCTTCGGGCCGATGAACATGATTGAACCGATCGACCAGTGGTCTTTGCCGTTGCCCTTGTTGTAATTCGGCGTTCGGCCCATTTCGCTCTGGATGACCACCACCAGTTTTTCGCGGATCTTCAATTCCTCGGCGCGGCGCAGAATGTAGTCGATGCCTGCCAGGAATTCGGGAATGAGTTTCATCTGGTCGACGTCATTGTTGTTGTGGCTGTCGAATTGTCCGATTGAAATGTTCGCCGAGACGCAAACGCCTGCTTTGAATGAGGCGAGCGCGATTTCGGCCTGCTGCGAGAGGCGTTCTTTCGGGCTGTTCTTTGGAATGAACGGCGTAATGCGCTGCATGGCTTTCGAGTTCACCTGCGCCGCGAAGAGCATGTTCTCGGCGTGCTCCTGACGGGGTAACCGCGCCTGTGTTCCGCGCGAGGTATTCTCCTCGAGTAACGTCTGCTCGATGCGCGAGAGCGCAAAATCATCGTGATAGGGTGATTTGGCGTTGCCATCGATGGCATCGGCGTTGGCGATGCGCTGCAGCGAGGGCAGGTACGGGACGCGTGACATCGCGACGATGTTTCCAGTAGCGGAGTAATTTCCGAACGTCAGAAACGAGAGCGGGCAGGTCGGGCCTTTGCACGCGGCGACCAGCGCGGCGAATGTCGGGTAGGCCATGCTGTCGAGCTTTCCGGTCGCCATGTAACGCGCGCCGGGCGAATGATTGTTCACTGAATAATCGAGACCATTGAGAACAAGCAGCTCATCGCCGTAGGCCTTGTAAAAATCTTCGTTGCTCATTCCGGCTTTAACTTCTTTTGCGGTCGGCGCGTACTTGTGAGCTCCCTTCGTGAGAATATCGCCCTCCTTATAGAGGCGATTGATCTCATTGATGCCCTTCGGGTCCATCAGGTAAGTCGTGTCCCAGCCGCCCGAAGCGTTGAAGACAACATAGAATGGGCCGTCATAAGGCGGCTCCTCTTTCGCGTCCGCAGCGAATATGGATTTGGTAGCGGGAAAGGCGAAGCCGAGCCCGGCCAGACCGCAGAGTTTCAGAAAATCGCGTCTTCCATTATTCATAGAGGAACTCCGGTCTTCGAAGAAGATATGTCAGCACCGCGCGCCACGCGCGCACTGTGTATTTCGGATCGGGAACGGGCGCGACGAGGCCCTGGCGACAGAACCAGTTTTCTTCCTTAGCTGGAACCTTGCGCTCAGTCGCGTCAGCAACGACGCCAGAAAATAATTTAAACGTGCGATTCACTTCTTCGGAATCCGGCGCGTCGGTTCGTCCCAGCACGCGCTGATGCAGATGCGCGATCGTGTTGCGGATTTTTGCGTCAGCCTCGGGCGTGCCTGGCATTACATCGGGTTCGATGTCTTTGAAGAGCAGGCGCTCGGCATTCGGCCGGCTGAAATCCAGGGATGTATTTTTGCAGGCCACATCATTGGATAGAATGCGCTGAATCGCGCCCATTGCGCCGCTCGGGTCGGCGGCACGCTCGGTCACTTCCTTCGAGTCGATGCCGCCATAGAGTGCCGCGAGCTGCTCGTCCATGCGGCCCCACGGTTTTCCGAAGACGGCGCCGACTTTACGCTCGATCTGTTCAGGGGCGAGCATGCGGACGACTCCCACATCGTCGAGCTCGACTTTGCGTTCAGGATTTGCGGTAACAGTGCCCAGGCCATCAGCGCGATAGAAATCGGAGACGATCAGGTCCTGGATCACATTCTTGAAATTGAAACCATTCTGCGAGAAGCGAAGGGCGATGGCTTCGATCTGCTTGCGCTGCTCCTGATAAGCGCGGCGCTTGGCATTGAAGAGTGGATCTTCGAGATCTTTCGGCGCCAGAAGAACTTTGCGGCCCGTGAGAAGGTAATTGGCATGCTCAACCATCGCGACGGCGAAGCGCGGGTCTTTCGCGGTGCGCTCACCCAGCCATTGCAGCGCGCGCCAGCGTTCAGTTTCGGGGAGGTCCTCGCCTTCGAAGCCGGCCTTGAACATATCCGTAAACCAGCCGCCCTTGCGGCGGCCATAGACGCCCTCGAATTTCCAATAGTCCTGGAAGCAGCCGGCGATCGGATCGATCGTTTTGTGACAGACGACGCACTCGGCGGCCTGCATCGTTGGGATCTCGAATTTCGCCGAGACCGCTGCAGCGTCCGTCACGCGCGCGGCAAGCTCGAGTACGTCCACGCCGAGAAAATGCAGGAAATAGACTCGGGCGCGCTGGCGGTTGCGATTCGTTTCCGTTGTTGGGTAACGCTTGAGGTACTGAAACATGCTGAGCATGCCAGCATGCGGATAGAAGCCGGTCGCCGATTCCTGATTGTCCACTTTGTCGCGCCCGATCAACGCCTTGAGTTTCACCGGCACGTACTCAAATGGATCCTCGGGGTTCTTGAACTTGGGCTTGAGTTCCTCGAAAACACCGTAGCCGCGCGATGTATACGGCGTAACCATGATATAATCTGCGGTCACGATCTCGGTGAACGGCCGGTCATTGCGCACGATGTACTCGATCAGTTTCATCGGTTCGCCGAGCATCGCCTTGCGGTAATCGCCAGAAAGTTTCCAGCCGGCTTTCTGCCGCTCTTTCTCGTCGGTGATTTTACTTAAGTCATATTTTTCGGTCCAGCCGCGCGTGGTGCTGAAATGTTCGTACGAAAGCGCGTTCTCCGGAACATCGTCGTAGCCGACCGTTAGAAAGATGTCGTTAAAGGCTTCGCGCAGGCGTGTGTAGAAGGCCTCCTCTTTCAGCACGCTGTCGACGATTCCGCGTAGAGCGTTGTGGCCCTGGCTACTCAGCATCGAAAGTTCTGCGTCAGTCGGAAGGCGGCCGGCAAGCTGAAGCGTTACGCGGCGCAATAATTTTTGGTCGTCCAGCATCACCACGCCTTCGAAAAAGGGATGCGCGTTCTTGTCTTTCGCGATGGCTTTCGCTAACGCTTCGGGCGAGGGCGGGGCATAGAGATGCTGAACGAATTCCTGCAGCAGCTTGTGTCCGGTCGAATTTGGCTTGAGCGCTTCTTTGCCGCCGTGTTTGATTTTTCCGGTGGCTTTTAACAGCAGCTTCGATTCGTCGCCGATTTTTTTCAGGCCCATTTGCGCGAAGGCTTCGCGGTTGTGCTTCAGAGCCTCGTCGCGCGCTGCGCCCAGGCTGCGCTCAGGGTCTTTAAGGATGAATTGGCTGTCGCCTTCTTCGGCTTTGCCGCCGGGCTTGTGGCATTTCAGGCAGGATTGCGCCGCAACCTTGGGCCAGACTTCATTGGCGAAAAATTCGTCGACGGCCGCGGCGCAGGTTGCCGTGCTGTAGACCTTCTTTTCGTCCGCGGCTTTTGCCCCAATTGCGAAGATCGCAATCAGAATCGCGGCGCAGCGGATTTGGGTAACACAATGATTGCCGGAGTTTGACAAAACGCGTCCTCCCTCAACAAGCAATTGGACTCATTTTTATATATACCCACGCAACAAGATTTATGACCATGAACTATGAAACAATATGTAAATGATTACGGACTGTTTTTCGTGAGTTCTTCGGGTTGGATTCATGTATAGACCGGTTCAAGAAATTTCTGCGGCACAAAGAGAACTGTTCGAAATCAATTTCGATTGAGCGTAGCTCGCTATGAAGTTAACGGTTTTGTTTTGAATCAAAGTTGGCAAGAAGTGACGCTCGAAAAATGCGTGATCAAATAAAGCCGCAGAGTTCTTGCGAACTCTGCGGATTATTACGAATTTTATCGAGCAAAGATTTAGCGTGAAAATCAATACTCGTGCTTCTTCTTGCCCGGCTCAGGCTGCGGATACATGCCGTTTGCGTCGGGAGTCACCGGCGCCGGCGAATCCGAAGTCAGCTTGTCCAGTCCCGGCGCGAACTCGTGATCGCAGTTCAGCATCTGGTCGTACGTCACCGTCTGACCGATGTGAGCGGCCATGCGTCCCATGCTGGTCACGACGCTGGCTTCGACGCCGCGTTTGACTTCATTGTAGGGCGTGTCCTTGCGGATGGCCTCGATCAATTCGTCCCATTCGTTCTGGTACGGATTCGTGTTGTCGGTGGACTGCCAGGCAATCTTGTCCTTGTCTTCGATATGGCCTTTGTAAATGGTGGACGGACCGTCGCAATCTCGCGACTTGGCTGCAATCGCCAGACCCTTGCTTCCGTGGATGTAGCTGCAGTATGAATTCTCGGCGCCAATCATGCAGCGGCCGTCGAAAAACATTTTCGTGCCGTCGGGATACGTGTACTCGATCGAGTAGCTGTCGAAATTCTGATCCACGTAATTCACACCGGGGCTCGCCTGGCGGAAATGGCGGCCACCGACACCCAGCGCCTTGACCGGCCAGGCGTTTTTCATCCAGCTCAAATGATCGATGATGTGAATGTAGAAATCGCTGAATGCGCCGCCGCCGGCCCAGAGCAGCGCGTGGAATTTCTGAACCTGGTAATCGAGTTCGCTGATTTCTTTGGGCTTGGGCAGCGTGTTGAAATGTCCAACCGGGCCCTGCATGCGGTAGCCGCGCATGGCGATGATGTCGCCCATCTCGCCGTCTTCGATGCGCTTGTGGAGTTCCTGCAGATTGCGTGCGTGGCGTGACATCAGGCCCACGCCGCATTTCAGATTCTTCTTCACCGATTCTTCAGCCAGCTTGAGCATGCGAATGCTGCTGGGGCCGTCGGTTGTGAGCGGCTTCTCCATGAAAACGTTGAGGTTCTTCTCGATCGCGTATTGAAAATGCACCCAGCGGAACGCCATCGGCGTGGCGAAGATGGCCACGTCTCCCGGCTTGAGGCAGTCCATCGCTTTCTTGTACGCGTCGAAGCCGACAAAGCGCCGGTCTTCCGGCACATCCATCTTCTGCTTGTCGGGATATTCTTTGCTGAGCGCGTTGTGGCTGCCGTTCAGGCGGTGCGAATAGGCGTCGGCCATCGCCACCAATTTGATGGGGCCGCTCTTTGTCTCGAGAGCATTCTTGGCCGCGCCGCTGCCGCGTCCGCCGCAACCGATGAGGCAGACCTGGATCTGTTCGCTGGCCGCCGCGTAGGCGCGGGGCGCGATCAATCCAGTGAATGCGGTGATGGCGGCTGCCTTGCCAGTGGTTTTGATGAAATCTCGTCTCGAGGGGCTGCCGGGCTTATCGCTCATTGCATGTTTCCTTTCGGTTCAAACTTGTGTTTACACGATTCTGATTACACCATAGCAGATGCCCGGTTTCATGGAAACCACCTTCCAGTTTTGCTCAGAACACTTGGAAATGCCGATAATTACAACGTAGACCTGGCCGGCAGATTGACCCAGCGCTTGTTCGCGGTATCCTTTGATTTGATTCGAGCCTCGTGGATCCTGCAATATGTTCTTCCTCATCAGTCTCATCGTATTGATCGTTGCCGTCCTGCTCGTCATCGGCGTCATCTTCATCGCCGGCTCCAGCGGATTCGACCAGAACGTCAATTTTTAAGTTCCGGATATACGGCCAGAAGTGCTCCGGCGCCAAGAGTTGCGGTTTGTATCGGGTTCACGGTGTATCTCTAAAATGTTTAAACAAACGAATACTCACTTCACGGAGCAAGCATGAAAACGTTTACGATCCTGGCACTGGCATCTTTGGCAATGGTTCTCACCGGCTGCGTTTGCGCGGCGGACAATGAGCTTTCGGAACAGGAAAAGAAAGACGGGTGGAAGCTGTTGTTCGACGGCAAGACCACCGAAGGCTGGCGGGGCTACAGGAAAACGGATGTGCCCGCCGACTGGAAGGTCATCGATGGCACGCTGGCACAGACTGGACACGGCGGCGATCTGCGGACTTTGGAGAAGTTTGAGAATTTCGAGCTGCTGATTGATTGGAAGTTCGAAACGGAGGGAAACAGCGGCGTCATTTATCACTGCAGCGAAGAGGGCGGGGCGCCGTACGAGACCGGCCCGGAGATGCAGGTGATGCTCCTTCCACCGGGAAAGACACCCGGTAAGAATGACGGCGGGGCCTATTACGATGTGGTCGCTCCGACGAAGAATGCAATGAAGGGCCAGGGCGAATGGAACACCTTCAAGATTGTGTGCAATGGCACCAAGGTCGAGCACTGGGTCAACGGCGAAAAGGTCGTCGATGTCGATACCGGTACCGACGAATTCAAGGCAAAGATCGCGGCGAGCAAGTGGGGCAAGGTAAAACTGTTCAACACCGTTAAGAGCGGATACATCGACCTTCAAGATCACGGCTCGAAGATCGCGTTCAAAAACATTAAAATTAAAGTGCTGCCGGAAACAAAGTAGCCTGCGAAAAGCCGTCACAACTTCCGTGGACTGCAATCAATAATGGAGAGTTCCTCATGCGTATCGTGATTCTGTTGAGTTTGTTCGTCGTCCTGTCGCTCAAGGCCGAAGAAAATCTGGGGGAGTTGGTGTTCTCCGACGATTTTGAGCGGAAGCCGAAGCAACAGGAGAAGGACGAACCGGGCAACGGCTGGAATACCAGCAGCAAGTGGAGCGCAAAGGGGAACAAGCAGGTCGATCTCGTCGACGGGACCCTCTACATTTACATCCATCCCGAGGCGATTCATGCGGTCGACGTCGGCCATGCTTACCAGTTCATCGACGGCACCGCGCAGATGCGCTTCAAATTCCATGAAGCCAAAGACACCCTCATGCTGAACTATGCCGACGAAACGTTCAAGGAAGTCCACGCCGGGCATATCTGCGCCGCGACGTTCGGCACGAAAAAGGTCACTCTGCAGGATATGAAAACTGGCGGGATGAATTTGAAATACTACGATGTCCGCAAAAACGGCGGCAAGCTCAGCAAGGAAGACGAAGACCTGCTCAAGACCAAGCAGAAGTCCTTTCCCAATGAAATCAGCCTCAACGAATGGCATGCGCTGAGCGTCACGATTGCAGGCGATACGATCAGCGCTTCGGTCGATGGCAAGCTGATCGGCACTTTCAGTTCCCCCGGCATCGCGCACGAAACCAAACAAGCCCTGCGCCTGCTCGTGTCGAACAAAGTCACCATTGATGACGTGAAGTATTACAAGAAGAAGTGACTTATGTGAGAGCTCGTTCACTCCTTTTCATTTTGCGGTCGCAGGATTCTTTCGGAGTCGCCGCCAATCCTGCCACACACTCCATCCCAGCGCCCCAAATAGCAACGCCGTCAGCCAGAACTCAGGAAGCCATGCGATGCCCCACCAATATTCGAGGCGGCGGCGGCGCCAGTAACGAACGTGAAGTGAATCGTCGAGATCAACGAAGGACGTTCCATCTTCCGCTAACGATGTCATGCCCAGTCCGGTAGTCGTGCGCTCGAAAACGCTCTCTCCCGTTCTGAGGTCGACGAATTGTTCTGTTACGTCCTGCAGCGAACCTGTCCTCATAATGATCCGGTTACGGCAGGATTGGCGAAAATCTGCTGGGATGTTGTGCTGGCCCAGCAGGCGACCGGAATGAGCGTCCCAAATTTCCACTCTTGTGCTGTCTCCCCACACAAAACGCGGAGCCCCATCGTCGTATAACGCACTGCCGGAAGATCCGAGTGTGGAACGCTGCGAAAAATCACAGAGCTTTGTTCCAGTCTTGACGTTCCATGCTTCATAATAAAACTGAAAGTCAGAAACTTCCGCATCGTTGATGTGCACCGACGTGTAGAGCAGCATCAGTCCGTTCTTGCCGCCGTAGTATGAAATCACATAATCGCCTTTGTTGAAAGAAAACGTGCGAACATGCCTGCCCGTTGCCAGATTCCATACCATGACTTCATGCGAATCGTCGAAATTCGTAATCAGGTATTCGCCATCAGAGGTCACGCCTGTTTTAACTCTGAACCCGTAGCCTCGTTCCTGGCCGCGCGTCAGTTCACAGAATTCCTTTAACTGCTGCGATTGGCTTGCTAACGCCGTTCGCTTTGCTTTGTCTTCGTCCGCTTTCGCTTGATCTTCGCGGCTGGGTGGGCCGTACAGGTCGGTATGCATACGATAAAGCACATCGCCCGTCGCAGAGTCCCATACCATTGCTGCCTTATCGCTGACCGCAACGAGACGCTTACCGTCGGAAGACCATTTGAGATTGTAGAGAGGGGCTTCATCCTGATTTTTTGAGACCTCGCATGTATAAAGCTTCTTGCCGGAATTCAGATCCCACGTTTGAAAACCCGGCGTGCTGCGCGACAGCATGCACAGGCGTTCGCCGTCCGGGGAAAACAGACCGATGCAATCGGATTGCGGCCACTCCAGAGACTGCTGAACCAGAGGGCCCTGCCCGATGCGCCACACCCCACAGAACTTGTCCCACGTCGCGAGCAGGCAGGTGCCATCCGGCGAGAAAACAAGCCGTCTGTTGGGCGAGGCGCCACCCGATTCATCGAGGAGCCGCTGGCCAGAATGCGCATCCCACACGACGACATGATTGTTGGTGGTAAATGCGGCGACTCGCGATGCGTCGCGTGAAAGCAGGGGTTCATTGGTGATGTGATCGACCGGATCTGAAAATGTTCGCGCAAGATACCACGGCGGCCAGATCAGCCACAGCCCAACGCCGCTCCCAATTAACAACACCAGGATCACCAGGGTTCTCAGAGAGAACCGCAGGCGCAGCAGCCATCGCTTTTTTTGCTTCTGCGCCTGCGCTGGATCGGCGAGTTCGGGCATGGCGGCAGCGTAACCGAAGAACGACGCTCAATACAGGGCCAGCGTTGTCTTCCTATCCACCATGAGTTATGATTGGCCGCACATTCATCTAGTACAACAAATGAACAGACTCCTCTTTATTAAGTATTATAAGAAGAAGTGAGTTTTGGCGGCGACAATGGCTCAAACCCTTGCTCCGCCTCGTCTGTTGGGATATTATGTCTTCATGAGCACGATCACCGCCATCCTTGAAGCAAACGCCGACGGCACTTTGCATCTGCCCGTTCCGGAAGAACTGCGACATGGCAAGGTCGAAATCACAGCCACATTGAGAGCGGTGGATAACGGCGCTTCGGACATTCCCCGGGCAACTCCGGGAATGGTTGCGCAGCGAAAGGCAGCATTGCGGCGATTGCGCGAACTCGGCGGCCTTCGTCAAGCCATACCTGACCCGGCGGAATGGCAGCGAGAGATCAGACACGATCGTTCACTTCCCGGCAGGGAATGAGGATGCTCTGCGACAGCAACATCATTATTTATGCCGCCGAGCCCGGTGACACGTGTTGCGCGCAATTCGTCGAACAAGATGACGCGGTCATCGCGAGCATATCGCGAATCGAAGTCCTTGGATTTCCAAAATTCGCCAGTCTGCCTGACGAACACAAGACACGGCTGAATGAAATCATTGCTTCAATGGTTGAGTTGCACTTGGAAGATCGCGTAATCCAACGAGCCATCTTGCTGAGGCAGCAAAGAAAAATGAGTCTGGGCGATGCTATTGTTGCGGCGACTGCGCTGGAACATGGCATGACACTGGTCACTCGCAACGCCGACGATTTCAAACATATCGCCGGCTTGACGCTTTTGAATCCGTTCGATAAGCCCTGAGTCGGCGGGCCACAGTGATGATGTGAAGTGTTATAAGAAGAAGTGATGTTCGGCGGGTGGATCATTATGTCGTTAGAGAAACCTAGAGAGATTGATTCAATTGCGGTCGATAAGGCTACCGGCAAGATAATCTTAACCATACTTGACTCATGGGATTGGGCCGATGCTCAATTGCATATGGAGGCTTTGAAGGCCAAGCTTGATGCATATTTCAAGTTTCTTGAAACCGACGAAATCTATGAGGCCTATCCTAATGCGAAAGGACGAAGTGTCATTATTGACATTGTACTAAAGAACGCACCTCCGCAGCAGTACAAAACATTCATAGCGAAAATCAGCGCTATTGCGGAATCAGGCCTGAACGTAGAGGTTGTTTCTAGACATTTGCCGCTAACGTAATGCGCGAAAAACCAGGACAACAAAATGAACAAACTCTTCTTCTCTTTCTGCATCGCGGCGTCCCTCATCTGCGCCCCCACCCGCGCCGAAACAACGCCCGAAGAACGCGTGGCAGCGCTCAAAGAGCTGAAGATCGAGGCGGGCACGGTCTCATTTTTGAAACGGGACGACGCGCCGGATCTGACCGCCCCTGACGGCAAAGTTTTGCGGAAGAACATGCCGCCGCGCACGGTGATCAAGGTGCTGCTCAATCCGGCGCAGGGCTCCAACATTCATGTCGAAATCTGGCTTCCCGATCCCGGAAAATGGAACGGCCGCTTTGTGGGCCTTGGCAATGGCGGCGCGGCAGGGCACATTGACTCGAACAGTCTGGCCGGCTGGATGTCAGGCGGGTACGCCGTGGCGACCACGGATATGGGAACCGCGCCGGCGCCCCAAGCCGGCAACGGCAATAAGGAGGTCTGCCGCGATTTCGGATTCCGCGCGACGCATCTGATGACGGTCGTCGGCAAGCAGTTCGCCAACGCTTATTACGGCAAGGCGCCGGAGTTCTCGTTTTTCAACGGCGGTTCAACCGGCGGTCAGCAGGCGCTTCAGGAAGCACAGCGCTACCCCGAAGACTACGACGGCATCGCCGCTGCGGTCCCGGCGCATTGCCGCACGCCGCTGCACGCGTACTTTTTGTGGAACGATCAGATTCTGAAAAAATGTCCGTTCAACAAGACGCAGGAAGAGGCCGTCATTGCCGCCGGCATCGAATACGCGGCCGCGAAAGAAATTCCGGCGGCTGCTGGCAAATTTGTCTCCGATCCGCGCTGCACGGCTCAGGACATCGACGCCGTCGTCGCGCTGGCGCTGAAAAAAGACGCGTCGCTCACAAAGGATCACGCCGAAGCGCTGCGCAAACTTTTTGACGGACCGCACGCGGCGACCGGCGAGCGCGTTTTCAACGGCATCCCCTTTGGCAGTTCTCTCGCAGCAGCGCACGGGCATCTCTACCTGTTCAACTGGGTCTTCGGCGCGCAGAAGAAACTCGACGAGATCAATTGGGGCGCGGATATCGATACATATACCGCCGCGCTCGCGCCCTGGCTCAACGCGGAGAATCCTGACCTGAGCGCGTTCGCCAAACGCGGTGGCAAAATCATCATCTCGACCGGAACGGCGGACTCGATCGTGCCCTGGCACGCGACGGTAGATTACTACGAGCGCGTGATCGAGAAGGCCGGGGGCGTCGAAAAAGCGCAGGCGTTTGCGCGGCTGTACGTCATCCCCGGAATGGCTCACGGCGGCGGCGGCCCCGGGATCAATCAGTCGCCGAACATTTTCGACGCCGTGAAAAACTGGCGCGAGACCGGCACCGCGCCGAACGCGCTTCCCGGAAAGCGCGTAGCCAACGGCAAAGTGGAGATTGAGATGCCGATTTATCCGTATCCGGCGAAGACCGGTTGGGACGCAGCTACATCGAGCTACAAGCCGGTCGATGGCCCGCGTGGCGGCATCGAGCGCGTGGCCTCGAAGTTCCTGCCGCCGGCGGCGGAGTGATGAGCGCACTGGAAAGGTGCGCGCGCAAGGGCGCGACACTACGCTGCGCTGCGTGTCGCGGCACCCACGGACGGCGACATAGCTACCGACGCTTCGTGAGACGAATCCAGGCTTCTTTTCGATCCTGCAAGCCGATTGATGGACTTGCTTTGGCGAGTCCGCAAAAGTTTTTTTTAAATCTGCGTCCAAAATTTCGAGGGCTAAGTGTTCTAGTATAGTATAGACGGGAGATTCGAACTTTGTTGCTGTAAGTCCTTTGAAATCGGTCGAGCCGCTCAAGGTCGCTAAAAGAGCAGTCTATTTTTGATCGCTAAGTCCTTATTTAGATGGGCTTTGAAAAGTTTTTGAAAAATCTGCGTCCAAAATTTTTGGGGGCTAATCGTCTTAGTATAGATGAAGGGGGAGCTGATGCGCAGTTCGGCAAACGGCCACAGTGTTACCCGCCGGAAAGCCGCTTTTTGACTTTGTCCAGGAGCACCGCGCCGAGAATCACCGCTCCCAGCACGATTTTTTGTTTCTCGCTCTGCACGCCGGTCAGGTTCATTCCATTCTGAATCACCGCAATGATCAGCGCGCCGATCAGCGTGCCAAGAATTTTGCCTTCGCCGCCAGTCAGCGACGTGCCGCCGACGACCACGGCGGCGATCACGTACAACTCGTACATCACGCCGTACGTCGGCGCGCCGCTTTTTAATTGCGAGGCCAGCACAACGCCGCCAAGCCCGGCCATCATTCCGCTAATCGCGTAGGCGACAACAATGACTGTCTTCACCGGAACACCAGAGAGCCGCGCGGCCTCCGCATTGCCGCCAACGGCATACACATAGCGACCGATGATCGTCTTGGACATCACGACGTAAGCGATCGCGTAAAGCGCCAGCATCAGGATCACCGCGTTGGGAATTCCGCCGATCTGCGCGCCGCGTCCAAGCCACACGAATGAATCCGGCACCTGGTAGACCGATTGGCTCTCGGAAACCAGCGATGCCTGCCCGCTTGCAATCAGCATCATCGCCAGCGTCGTGATGAACGCCGGAATCTCGAACGTGGTGATCAGCATGCCCGAGATCACGCCGATGCCGCCGCACAGCGCAATCGTTGCCAGGCAGCAGAGCACCATGGCAAGTGCGCTCGCCTGTTCGGCGCCGTGCGAACGGATCGCCATCGTTGCGCCGACTGCCGAGAGTGCTACCAGGCTTCCGACCGAAAGGTCAATGCCCGAAGTCAGGATCACGATCGTCATACCGATGGCAATGATCGCGATCACCGCGATCTGGTTCGCCACATTCAGAAGGTTGTCGGGCTTCAGGAAATTGGGTGAGCGATAACTGCGCGGCGTCACGATGCGCGGCGAACCCAATGCGGGAAATTTCGCCGCAATATTCTCAAAGACGCTCCACGTCGCCACGGCCGGCGTCACTGCAATCACGTTGAGCGGCTTTGCCTTTACCGCGCAGCGTTCAAGAGCCGCGCGAATGTCCGCCGGCTCGCCGCTGGCGGTCTCCGCCGATCCGCCAGTTTTCGATTTCAACGCGCCGACAAAAAGATCGTCCTCCGGCGAATTGCGTCCTGCGATGAATACAGTTTCACCTGGCTTGATCATCGCCGCGACTTGCTCGGCCGCTTCGACTCCGGCCGGCTGCTGCTCGGCATTTGTCGCCCAGCTGTAATACACGCACAGGATCAGCAGCACGAAGATCATGCCGTAATCTGCGGCGAATCGCGCGAACGTGCTTTTCATTGCTCAGTGCGCTCCGATTGCCATGGCCATCACTTGCTGCTGCGTGGCGCTGGCAGCATCCTCGATCTCGCCGGCAACATGGCCTTCATGCATCACCAGGATGCGGTCCGACATGCCGAGAATCTCGGGCAGTTCAGAACTGATCATTACGATCGCTTTGCCTTCCGCGGCGAGACGGTTCATCAGCAGATAAATCTCGTACTTTGCGCCGACATCGATCCCGCGCGTCGGCTCGTCGAAAATGATCACCTCGGCATTGCGTTGCAGCCATTTGGCGAGCACCACTTTCTGCTGATTGCCGCCGCTCAGGTTTCGCGCGAACTGTTCGTGATGCGGAATTTTGATGCGCAGCTGATCCACATAGCCGCCGAACGCAACGCGTTCCTTTGCGCCGCGCAGAAATCCCAGCGAAGCGAAATCGCGCAGGTTCGGCAGCCCGAAATTTTCGCGCACGGATTGCTTCAGCACGAGGCCCTGTGATTTGCGGTCCTCGGTCAGCAGGCAAATCCCCGCGCGGATCGCGTGACGCGGATGGCTGATGTCGAGATCTTTGCCGTCGAGCGAAATCCGGCCGCTCTCGCGTTTGTCCGCTCCGAAAATCACGCGCGCGGTTTCCGTACGGCCCGAACCGACAAGGCCGGTCACACCGAGAATCTCGCCGCGCCGCACGCTGAACGAGACGTCGCGGACTTTCGCCCCACGCTGCAGGTGCTGCACCGACAGCCGCACTTCGCTTGGCCGCCGTTTTTCGCGCGGAAATTCTTGGTCGAGCTTACGGCCGACCATCATTTCGATCAGGTCCTCGCGTTGGACCTCGCCGATGGGTTTCGTCGCGACATGCTGGCCATCGCGCATCACCATGGCGCGGTCGGAGATCGCGTAGATCTCGTCGAGCCGGTGGCTGATGTAAATCACTCCGATGCCCTGACGCTTCAAATCGCGGATGATCACGAAGAGACGTTCGACTTCCTGCGGTGTCAGCGTCGCGCTCGGCTCGTCCATCACGATGATGCGCACGTTTTGCGCGAGCGCTTTCGCAATTTCGACGACCTGCTGCTGCGCGACGCTCAGCAGGCGGCAGGGTGTCTCGGGATCGATCGCCACGCCGATGCGTTGAAACAGTTCCAGCGCCTGTTTCCGTTCATCGCGGTCCCGCGTGAATCCGCCAAATGTCCTTTCGCGGCCCAGAAAAATATTTTCGCGCGCTGAAAGCCAGGGGACGAGATTGAATTCCTGGTAGATGATGCCGACGCCCGCGCGCGTTGCGTCGACCGGATGGCGGATGTTGACGCGCTCGCCGCCGATTGTGATCGTGCCCGCGTCGGGAATGCACGCGCCGCCGAGCACCTTGATCAACGTGCTCTTGCCCGCTCCGTTTTCGCCCATGAGCGCCAACACTTCGCCCGCGCGCAATTCCAGATCGACGCCCTGCAGCGCGTAGACGCCGGGGTAGCGCTTCTGAATGCCCTCCATTCGCAGCAGCGGCGCGTCGCTCATTTTTTCTTGGCAATCTCCGTGCTTGTCCGGCGATATTTCAGACGCCGAAAATGTCTTCCAGCGCTTTGCGCATCACTTTCGGATCGGGATCGATGCCCGTCCAGTATTTCACGCCGATCACGCCCTGGTTCACCAGCATGCCCAGGCCGTCGATCACTTTGCAGCCGCGTGCCAACGCGTCCCGCACCAGCCGCGTGCGCGGGGGATTGGGAATGACATCCGCGACGATCATGTTTGGCTTCAAGGTCGCGGTATTCAGCGCCAGCCGCGCATCGACATCGGGAAAAAGTCCGATCGATGTCGCGTTGATCACGACGTCCGCATCAGCGGGAATGTCGTAATCGCCGCGCCAGGGCACGAATTCGACATTCGTTTTCACCTTATCACGCAGAACGTGCAGCAGATCGTTCGCACGCTCTTCGCTGCGATTGACAAGCACAAACGTGCTCGCGCCGGCCAGCGACATTTCGACACTGATCGCGCGTGCCGCACCGCCCGCGCCGAAAATCACGACCTTCTTCCACTTCGGATCGATCAGCTCTCTCAGCGATTGAACGAACCCTTTGCCGTCGGTGTTTTCGCCAATCAGTTTCTCGCCGCGGCGCACCACGCAATTCACCGCGCCCATCAACTCTGCCGACTCGCCCAGTCCGTCGAGATGCTGAATCACCGCGACCTTATGCGGAATCGTGCAGTTGAATCCGCGAAAGCCCATCGCCCGCGCCCCGCGCACGGCGTCGGCGAGTCCACTCGCCGCAACTTCGATCGTCAAATAGCGCCAGTCCAGCCCGTGGTGCCGGTAAGCCGCCTCGATCATCGCCTGCGTCGGATTTTCCGCGATTGGCTGCCCGAATGCAGCAGTCAACTCTTGTTTAAAATTCAACGCTTTTGCCATGTTCGAAACGCGTCCTTCATTTGAGTGAAAAGTTTTTATTTCAACGTCGCGTCCTTTTCTGCATCCGCCTTGCGATAGACCGCCGTCGGAATCAGCAGCTCCGGCGAAACTTTCTCGCCCTCAAAGTGTTTCGCAATCGTCTTCATCGTTTGAACGCCGATCTGATCGGGAAACTGCACCGGGTCCGCGTAAATTTTGCCGTCGCGAATCGCCGCTTTGCCTTCGGGCTGGCCGTCGAAGCCGATGATTTTGATCTGCGCAGCCTTGCCGGCTTTCTCCAGCGCAGCGCGCGCCCCCAGCGCAGATGGATCGTTGATCGCAAAAATCCCGACCATGTCGGCGTGCGCCTGCAGCGCATCTTCCGCGGTCTTGAAACCTTTGTCCTTCTGTCCGTCACCCGGAAGTTCCGCGACGATGTCGATCTTGCCTTTGCCCTTGGCATTGTGCGCCTCGATTACCTCTTTGAAACCTTTCACGCGAAGAATGCAGGACTCCGCCTGCTTGAAATCGAGAATGATGATTTTGCCACCCGCTTCGCCCAGCGCTTCGATCATCGCCTCGCCCGCGAGTTTCCCGCCCTGATAGTTGTCGGTGGCGATGTGTGAAACCACTTTCGCGTCCGGCGCCAGGCACTTGATATCGCATGTAAAGACGGGGATCCCCGCCGTGTTCGCTTCCTGGATCACCGGGCCGATCGATTTGGAATCGCATGGGCAGAGCACAATTGCCGCGCATTTCTTGACGATGAAATCTTTCACCTGGTTCTGCTGCTTCGCGACATCAAAATCGCCACTGACCACGATCGTGTCGTAGCCGCTCTTTTTCGCTTCTTCGGTCAGTGAATCCGCGATCACTTTAAAAAATGGATTGGTCAGTGTCAGCACCGAAACGCCAATGGTTCCGCGCGCTTTGTCGGCGGGCTTTTCCGGATTCACCGCTGCGCCCGTTCCCGGTTTCGACGCGTCGCCCGAACCGCATCCGATACACGAGACCAGCACAAAGCCAAGCAGGACCTGAAAAATGCGCATAGCAATTTCCTCGCGTCTGGAGCCCACGTTCAATCCGCCCATCGATGCATGATAACCGCGTTTTTACTTCGCGCCCCACGCCGATTCCAATTCATGCACGCTCAGCGCATTGAATTTCGCTTCGCCGCCCTTCGCGAAAACCTCAAGCGAAAGATTCTCAGCTTTCGCGATCATCGGCATCGGAACATACGTCAATCCGTCGCTCGCAAAAACTTCCACTGTCGTTCGGTCGACCAAAATGATAAGGCGCTGTTTTCCATTCTGTAACGGCGCGCCGGCGCGGTGACCATTGACCGAAATTTCCTGTTTCTTCGCGTTATAAATGATTGGAATACCGCGCAGATTGAATCCAATTTCTTCAGCACTGCCGGGCTCGAATTCCACGCGCAGTTCGATCAATTCAGGTTTAATCTCCGCGAGCGGATTCGCGTCGCCCGCCTTCAGCGTGGTTAGATTGATCGTGTGTGACTTTTTGCGCAGCGATTCCAGTTCCTTCACTGGTTGCCACGCCAGTCGCGGCCCGCCCGGAGTCGTCTTAAGGGACAACTCGAGCGGCACGGTCATCGCCTGATTGAATGCCATGCCTGGCGAGGGCGCCTGGAACCAACCGATCTGTACGCGCCGGCCGTGTGGCTCATCGCTGAATGTTTGTGCCGCGTAAAATCCGCGTCCGACGTGGCCTGGAAGCTTCGGTGTTTCTGGCTTGAACGTCGTCCCATCGAAACTCCCGAGCATGTACATACTGTTTGCGGCTGTCAGGACCCATTTCGCTTTCGTCGCATCGCCGTCGATCGGGAGCTCGAAAAAATCCGGGCATTCGAAGAATCCGTCGACCTGACTCATCTCCGTCCAGTCCGTCAGATTCGGCGAGCTGAAAAAGTGGATCATGTCCTTTTTCGGATTCGCGTGGCCAACATACAGCGTGAGAATCCACTTCTTCGTCGGCGCATGCCAGATCACTTTCGGATCACGATTTCCACCGGTGATCTGCTTGATGACAGGATTGCCGGCGTACTTTGTGTAGCTGCGACCATCCGAACTCGTCGCAATGCACTGCACGGTCGGATTTCCAGCCGCCGTATAAATGAGCACATGCTGCGGAGTCTTTGCGTCCTTCAGGCCCATCGTGTTTTCGCGATCGGTCACAGCGCTGCCGCTGAACATCGGCCCCATCGCATCGGGATACAGAGTCTCCGCGACCTCTTGCCAGTGAACCAGATCCTTGCTCACCGCGTGACCCCAGTGCATGTTGCCCCATTCAAAACCGTACGGATTGTGCTGAAAGAATAGATGATACTCGCCGTTGAAATAGCTGAGCCCGTTAGGATCGTTGAGCCATCCGCGCTGAGCTGAAAAGTGAAACTGCGGCCGCAGAGGCTCACGGTAGAGATCGTTCGCGTTTTTCAGCGCGTCGCTCTGTTCAATGGACGTCAGCGCCTGAGAATCTTCGACGAGACGGTTAACAGCGATCGTCAGCGTCTTGCCCTTCCACGCATTCACGTCCAGCGGCGCCCACCATTGCGGGTCTTTGTCGGCGAGTTCGATCTCGAAAAAGCGCACGACCTTGTCGCCATCGAGCACCTTCACTTGCCGCTTCGCCGCTCCGGTTTTCACTGGGAAGTGCAGCAGTTTCTGCGTGATTTCAATCTGTCGCGAAAGCGCCGCCGCCTTCTTATCGGTGAGCACAATCTGATCGACATTAATATGTCCCCAGCCGCCCGTTGCGGCGTCGACGATCTCGATTTTCGCCATCTTTCCGGCGAATTCGCTAACGTCCCATGCCATCGGAGAAAGTGTTTCGCTGCCGCCGGGCTGTGTGTTCGGGCCGGTCGCGGTGCGCGCGATTTTTCCGTCGATCAGCAGATTCATGCAGGTGGCTTTTTCGTATCCGCCGCCACCGATCAGGAAGGAGAGATTGGGTCGTTCGATCTTGAATTCCGGAGAGGTCAATTTCCCGGTCGCCGCATCGCCTCCATTAAAAGAGTTGACCAGTCCTTTACCGGCGAAACCATCGACATTCATCTGTCCCGCAAGCGCCCCGTGCGCCGGACCGCTTCCGAATGCGGCACCCTCAACGGTCCAAGAGCCGTAATCAGCGCCCTCGAAATCCGCGATCACAATATCGTCCGCCGCGCGCGCGGCGTGCAACGTCAGCATGAGAGCTGCGCAGAGTATCGCGAGTTTCATCGTCCGTCCTCCAAAAGCCTTTTCCGCTGAGCCTGCAATCCTTATACAACGTGAACGATCGATGTTTACAACCTGTAAAATATCCAGTATTATCAGGTATATGACATGTAAATTCAGGTTATGAGCCCTGTGGTGTGCGCAGCGCCGCGCGGATTGTAGTACATGATTGTTTTGCGTGCCTTGATGGAGAAGCCACTGTGAGCTCAAAAAAGCCTATCTCAAAACCACTGCTTACAGGCGCGCAACCCAAGCATCGCATCATTTACAATCAGCTTCAGACCGAAATCGCCGCGGGAAAGTACGGACCTGGCCTGCGCCTGCCCAGCGAATCGCAACTCGTCCGTCACTTCGGCGTTTCACGGCCCACGGCCGCCCGCGCGCTGCGCGATCTGCAGTCCGCGGGCCTTATCGAACGCCGTGCCGGCGTCGGAAGCTTCGCCGGGCGAACAACACCGGCAGTATCGGACGTGCGGCTGCTCGGTCTGCTGATTCCTGGCCTTGGAACGACTGAGATTTTCGAGCCGATCTGCGGTGAAATCGCCAGTCTCGCGCGTGTCAACGAATACAGCGTTCTGTGGGGCGGTTCGATGCAGCCCTGGCGCGACACCGACGCCAGCGTCGATCACATGGACCAGGTCTGCTCGCAATTTATCGAGCGCGGCGTCGCGGGCGTTTTTTTCGCGCCCTTCGAGCTCACTTCGCGCCGCAACGACGCCAACCGTCGCATCTCCGAACGCCTGCGCAAGGCCGGCATCCCCATGGTGCTGCTCGACCGCGATGTCACGGCTTTTCCCGCGCGCAGCGACATCGATCTGGTCTCGATCGACAATGTCGCCGGAGGATTCATACTTGCCCAGCATCTGATCAAGCTCGGCTGCAAGCGCCTCGGCTTTCTGTCGCGCCCGGAATCCGCGCCTACGATCGATGCACGCATAGCAGGCTATCGCGAAGCGCTTGCGCGAAACAAGCTCGACGCGCCGCGCGACGCGGTCCTGATCGGTGATGCCGCCGATGTCCATTTTGCGCGTTCGCTGGTTTCGGCGAAACGGCTCGACGGAGTGATCTGCGGAAACGACCACACGGCGGCATTGTTAATGCGCTCGCTCGAACACGCCGGCATCAAAGTTCCGCGCGAAATTCGCGTCGCCGGATTTGACGACGTCAAATACGCCGCGCTGCTCACCGTGCCGCTGACGACCATTCATCAGCCTTGCCGCGACATCGGCGAAGTCGCCTTCCGCGCAATGCTGGAACGCATTGCCCATCCTACGCTCACCGCGCGCACCCTGTTGTTGGCTCCCACACTGGTCGTGCGTGAATCGTGTGGCGCGTATCAAGGCCGAACTGAGATTTAACTCCCTAATTAGAGACACTGTCTCAATATTTCTAAGCCCTCGTCAACGGTGGCAAGGTCAATATTCAGGGCAGGAAACATCGTGAAGCCCTGCTCACCGTCCGACAAAATAAGTCCCTCTTCCTGGGCTCTTTCAACAATGTCTTGACCATAGTCTTCACTTTCAAAATTTACCCCGATGGCCAGGCCAAGTTGAGAAAAGCGTGGTTCTTCCTTGAAGTCCATCTGAGACATTTGGTCCACGATATAGCGCCCCATTTCTCGTGTATTCGTCTCAAGAAAATCCCGGTTTTCAGAGTAATAGGCAAGTGTCGCCTGCGCAGCCGCCACACTCCGTGGATGCCAACCATATGTTGAGTAATAGCTGCCCCCGTAATGCATCGCTTGGGAGACCTCTTCACTCATTAGGACTGCACCCATGGGAGCAAAGCCACCTGTGATGGCCTTTGCCAGACAAAGGATATCGGGTTGAAGATTGAAATGTTCACATGCAAAAAGTTTTCCGGTTCGACCGAAGCCAGTGGCCACTTCGTCAATAATCAAAAGTGTCCCGGATTTCTTGCAGGCTTCTTGTGCAACATCAAAAAACTCCTGGCTTGGAATCATAGCGCCGCGGTTACAAATCACTGGCTCCATAATAAGAGCGGCGATATCTCGCTTTTTGAGGCGCAGAGCCACCCGCTCGGCTGATTTTCCATCCAGAGGAGGTTTGATCCGGTAAGCGCTGAAGGGGTTCTTGTACCATTCACCGTACTCCGGTGAGCCAATACTGCGGGCTCCGATAGTATCGCCGTGGTAAGCGTCTTCCAAAGATATGAATTTTTCTCTTTCCGTGAAGGACATCGCCGCCTGCATGGCAATTTCAACAGATTCTGATCCACCTGTTGAGCGAAAGCTTTTCTTAAGGTTTTTGGGCACCAGTCTTTCTAATTCACGAGCGTAATCTGCCCAGGGTTTATAAATTTGATAAGGAGTCACATAGTCTGGACCATCGAAATTTTGAACTTTCTTTTTGATGTTCTCATTGTTCCAGCCGAAATTCCCAACACACCAACCCATGACAAAGTCGATGTATTTTTTGCCATGGGTTGCGTAGACATAACTCCCCTCTTGTTTGGTAATTTCGATTTCCGGTTCGGTATCTCTTCCAATAAATTTTCGATCGGCATCAAGAGTTCTCATGCCACGAAACAACGCATAGCCTGGGCCATCCAGATGGTTACGTGTTTATTGCATTCGTTAAATCAGCACAGGGGATTCTGCGGGCATCCGAAGAGCAATAGTCAACTCCTTCGCTAAAAATACTTTAGGTAAACGTTGGCAAGACGTTATTCGCCCGTCCACTCCGACCGTTGCGCAAATCTCACGTAAATGTGCACGAATGGTATAATCGCAGGAATTCAGAAAGCGCAAAATTGCGTGATGTCGAATGATCGATAAATCCCAAGCCGCGCTCTGGCTCTGGCGAAGCGGCTTGCAGCTTCTCACTTCGAATAGAGGTCAACAACTCATGACTCGCATTGAATCCGCTACGTGTGCCTCGACGCAAAGCCGTATTAAGTCCCATTTCCCTTCGTACTGCAATCGTCAATTACTCGAAGAACTCGCGACCTTGCTTTTCAAAGATGCGGCCCCCACGCCGCCCAAAAAGTTTTAGTTTCCGATGAAGACAGCATTTCCGCGCCTCGGGGATTACACTATGAGAAGTTTAACCGAGTAAACTGCTCATTCCCGAGCGCTTGTCATACTGGCTTTGAACGAAACAAGATGATCGCGCCGGCGGCGATCGCCAGGGCGCCCAGGATCGGCGGCAGGGGGACAGTGTGCTTTTCATCGGCGCTGACCTGCAGCGGTCCCATGTCGATGACTTTTTCCCGCGTTGTGTAGCTGAATCCCTGATAGGCCAGGGCGACGGCGCCGAGGACTATTAAGATGATTCCGAGGGTGCTCGATTTCATAAATCACTTCTCCTAGTAAATGGCCAAGAACAAAATGCGACATTGCATCGTCTAAATCCTGCTCAAACGCATCGGCGGAATGACGCCGAAGGCTTGTAAAACGGCTAGAATGGCCACGAGTACCACAACGACGTTGACGATGGTTTTGATTTTTCCATCCATGGGAATGTAATTGTTGATGGCCCAAAGCAGGACTCCGAGCACGACGAGCCCAATGACCAATGTCATCAACGGACCGCCGGTAGCTACGACACCAAAGGCCTGGAGGCACCATATCACAGCGCCCAGCACGACAACGATATTCACCAACTGCTTGATCTTTCCGTCCATAGGCAGGTAATTGTTGACCAACCAGAGAAGGACACCGAGAATGATCAGGGCAACAACAAGATTAATTAACATAGTTCACTCACTTTCGCGTTAAAGAGGTTTGCGATAACGACAGACAACTCCGCCTATCGTTTACTTGGACTTACGGCTTTATTTGCGTGCCGGACTTGCTCAGCATCTCAACGACAACTGTGTTTGGAACGCCGGCCTTTTTCAGCTTGATGATATCGTCCGCGCTGAGCGGCTCATGGTTGCCCGTTTCCACTGCGGCCAGTAGTTCCGTTTCGGACGCGCCTTTCTCGGCCATCTTGATGATTGATTCTCGAGCGCTGGATTTCGATCGCGCGAGAGAAATAGCTCCGATCGTTACGCCGAGAACTACGACCACTGCCAGAATGAGTTTTTTCATTTTCAGATCTCCAATTGAAACTGTTTAATTTTTGAACCGCGCGCTTCTCACCGAGTCCAGTTGTCGGTACCAGGTGTGCGATGAGAAGCGTGGATTCAGTTGCACGGTTCACATCAATTCTTGATTTCCAACGGTCCAATCTTGATGAGCGGGTCGCTCTTGACTTCGACCGTTCTCACCGTCGTCGTGTTGTTTGCGGAAGAATCCGGAGTCTTGACCGTTGTCTCTTCAGTCTTAGTCTCGATCTTCGTCTTCTCGTTTCCGTCGCTGTCGATCTTGGTTTCCTTCTTCACGGTCGTCGTCTTGTTTGAGCTGGTATCGTTGCAGCCCGTCAGTCCCAATGCGCACGCACCGATCAGAGCCATACTTAAAAATGCTTTCATCATTCATCTCCTTTTTTGAACTGCCGAGCACAGCCCGCTTCGCTCATTGCGTCACGGGCTGTGCCCATTAAGTCTTACTTGTCTTTGCCGTTCTTTTCTTTGCGATCATCGCGAGCCTTTTCTTTGGCTTCCTTGGCTTCGGCCGCGTTTTCTTTTCGTTCTTTAGCGCTATCTTCACGCGCCTTTTCTTTCGCTTCTCTTGCTTCTGCCGCGTCTTCTTTTCGTTCCTTTGCGGCGTCTACGCGGACTTTGGCTTCAGCTTCTGCGTTTGCTTTGCGCGCTGCGGCAGCGGACTCATTCGCATCGCGAGCCTTTTCTTTTGGTTCCTTCACTGCGTCTTCTTTTCGTTCGCGTGATGCAGCCTGGTTATCTTTGACCTTTGCATCGCGTTCGGTAGCTGCAGCTTTGCGGGCATCGGCAGCTTCTTCGCGAACTTTTTCCTGAGCTTCTCGCGTCGCAACACCTTCTGCCTTTCGTTCCTTGGCCGCATCCTGATTGGCATTGCGCTTATCTTCGGCATTCTGCTTGTTCTCAGCCTGCTTGCCGTTCGCGCGCTTCTGCTTCTCTTCCTGGAGCCGCTGGCGGGACTGCTTTTCAGCTTCGGCGTTGTCCTTGCGCTGTGTCACGACCGCTTCGCGTGTGGCTGCGGTAGCTTCAACTTTTTGAGCCTTGCCGGCTTTGCGCTCGATCGCCGCGAGCTTCTGGCGTTCGACGATCACAGGCGGTTCGACTGAAGCCCTGGCCTCAATCTTCGGCCGATAAGCGGCAATCGCGTTGTCCTTGCGACGATCTCCGCGGATCGGCTGGCCGGCCGCGATGTTCGCATCGACGACCTTGACCTGTTCGATCTGGCGATTGGTCTGGCGCGAAACGACTGCGACAGGCACGCCATTGTTGATGATACGGTTGTCATTGTAGATATAGGTGTTGTTGATGATCTTCGTTTCGTTGTAGACCGTGTGGCGCCGGCGCTCAGGAACAAACGACGAGCCCAGGTTAATGTTGAGGAACGCATTGGATGGGACGAACGAAAATTCGCGTTCTTCCATTCCGATGTGAAAGTTGAAACCTTCGTTGCGGCCGCGGTAGGTGAAACCGACGCCAGCTTCAAAGCGCGATCCGAAGGGCAATGGCGCCCAGCCGATATGATCGTCCGAATGCCGCCAATCTACCCACGCCGGTCCCCACACGTTGTCCGGCGACCAGCTCCAGCGATGGTTGCTGTTGTAACCCCAGCGGCCGTAATGGAACGTGGCCCAGCCGTAAGGCGAGGTCGATTCCCAGTACCAGCCGTGATTGGTCCATGTCCAATGTCCGTCGTTTGCATACGGGCGCCATTCCTGATCGCGAACGGAGTCGGACGGTTCCCAGACCCAGCCCGTTTCGCGGTCCTGCGTCCATGAGCCGTAAGGTGAAAGAGCTTCATAGAAGAGGCTGATATCGGCGTGCCCTTCCGCAGGAGCGACGACATCGACGTCAGGGTTGTAACTGGCATGCACTGCTCCCGGCTGTTGTGCAGCAAACGGCGCAGCAGGCGCGACGGCGTGAACTTTTGTCGGATCGTCGCGAAGTTCCTTGGCGCGATCGAGCATGGCCACGATCACGCTTGAAGATACGCCGACATTTTCGAGCCGCTGAATCTCATCGGCGTCAAGGTCTGTGCTCGAATTCGAATCCTGTACGTAATGCAGAATGACTTCGTTGTCGATGCCTGCGCGCTGCAGTTTGATGACGTCGTCCATAATGTCAGAGCAATATGCGGTTGACGCAAAGATCGATAACGCGAAAGCCAGGACAGCAATGTTCAATGGTTTCACGCTCACGTTCGTACCTCCATCTTATCGCGGGGAATTCCGGGACAGCCTTGTATGAGCGATTACGAAGCCAATCACTGAATTTTGATAAAGCCTTTGGGCGTATGGGGTACCCGCATCGGGTTTAAGTTGGACAGCATTCATTTTCAGTGGGTGCGAGGAGAAAGTCAGTCGGTGTGGAGAGGAATGGGGCAATTTTTGAGGAAATAATTCGATCAATAACTTCGGTTGAGCTTGATTCGAGACATTGCGTTCACCCTCAGCGCCGAGTTTACGACGCTGAGGGTATTTTTGATGTGATTAATGAGATTTGAACACTCGCATTTACAATCGGCCCGATAAGACGAGAATGACGAGAATCAGAAGCACTAGGCCGATTCCGCCGCTGGGGCGATATCCCCAATCCTGACTATGGCCCCACGTCGGAACGGCGCCTATCAAAGCCAGCACGAGCAGTACGATCAGAATGGTTCCCAACATGATCTTAATTCCTTTTTGTCAGTGTGACGTGAATACAATTGCAAAGGCTGGTTATCGAACCGAGCGCTTGCCCAGCACGAAACTCAACAGAAACAGCACCAGAAAAATCACAAACGTTACGTGCGCAATCGAAGTGGCCGCTCCGGCGATGCCGCCAAAGCCAAGCGCGCCTGCGATCAGGGCCAGCACCAGAAACGTCAAAGTCCAATTCAACATGATCAATCTCCTTTACGGCGGTTAAGGGCGAATTACTGGAACGATTTGATATGCGCAAAGGCTGAGCCAAGTGCTCGGAATGCGTTCCCTCCCATCTAAGTTGAACGTAAAATGGCGTCGTGGACGCGAATTCAATGGAAGAGAATCGACCGAATTTCGCCAAAGCCGGTCGAATACCGCTACTGCAAAGTCAGCGGCGTGGAACGACGCATGGCGACTATTTTGGCTATGGCGGTGACCCAATTTTAGAATTGTTTGTGTTGTGGCACGGCAATCGTGCTTCTTCAGCCAACTAAGCATGAAAGATTGAATAAGTCGCGGTTCCGATGGACCGAACGACAACTGACTCAAACCGATGGACAAGGAGAACACCGTGCGCAACTTACTGACGTACTCGACTTACCTGGCAGTTCTGGCGATGGTTTCGATTGGCTCTGCACAGGCCGCTTGCGGTGGTGGCGGATACACAAGTTCGACGAAAACGACACGCCCAGCGCCGGTTTCAACTGAAGCCGCCAGCGTCAGCCCGGTGGATGCCATCTACTACTCACTGGACAACACACGCTTTGATTCCGTCAGTGCAACGCTCGCCCTGTCAAAGGGCCAGACCAAACAGATCGCAATCGCCGTGATTGACATCAACTACAAAGGCGCAAATCTGGCCAAGGCGCAAACGATTGCGCAGGGCAAATTGGATCATTGCACCGGCAATTGCTCCGATGAGAAGCGCAACCTCGCGGGCGCCACGGCTGAACTGAAGAGCTACAACTCAAGCGTTGAGTTCGAACTTCGCCTGCGCTCCATTCTTGAGCCCAGCCAGGCCGTAGCATACTTCCATAAATAGCCTCTACGCGGAGCAGCGGACGTCCGCTGCTCCGCAATTGTTTCCAGGCTTTGAGTTCTTATTGCGGAGGAAGTAGCCATGAAAACGGATGCATCGAAGAGTCAAGAGAAGGTGGCGATCCAGGCGGACAAGAAAGAAAAAGAGAATAGCACTGCGACAGAACTCTCGAAGAATCTCAATGAGGCCGTGCAAAAGAGTCTGGTCAAGTCATCTTCGGATGAAGCGCAGTCCAGCCCGGCGTGAAGCAATTTGTTTTTACACAAAGGAATGAGGATCCTATGACAGAACCATTGCTCGAAGAACTTAAAGTATTCCAACAGATGGAAAAAGAGCTTATCGCGTCGAACCCCGGAAAATATGTGCTGATCAAAAGCCAGGTAGTAATCGGCACCTACAACAGCCAGCACGACGCAATTTCGGAAGGTTATACGCGCTTCGGTAACGTTCCTTTTTTCATCAAGCAGATTGCCGCTCAATAATTTGCATTCCATGGAGACCGGTCATGCCTTCCTTCACAATTCGCAATCCGCAGATCCTCTCCACCGGCATGGTGGCGCCGGTCAGTGTGTGCATTCACTCGGTGGCAGAAGCGTCGTTTACAAAGAGCGGCATAGCATTGCCGAAGCCCATCAATACCGATGCCAAAATTGATACCGGTGCCGACCGCAGTGTGATCGGAAAGGGAATATCAAAGCTCTTGGGATTGAAACCTGTGGGCGTATGCCGGGTCGATACGCCTTCGTCGAAGGACTTTCTCTGCTACGAATACGCGCTGCGTCTTGTCTTTCCGAATGATGTCGTGTGGCAGGGAATCATGCTGGAGCTTCCAGCGGCGAAGGAGAGCGTTGAGGTTCTGATCGGCCGTGACATCCTCGGCCACGGCGCTCTGATTTACATTGGCTATGACAATTCGTTCAGTTTGTGCTTCTAATCTTCGACAATTTCTCCGCCGATTTTCAATTTCAAAACCAAGGTGCTGCGCGCCAAGCCCAGCACTTTGGCTGCTACGGTCTTATTTCCGTCGCAATTTTTCAATACTTCCACAATGTGCCGCCGCTCGACATCTTCCAGCAGCTGTGAGTCCGGGTCTGCGCCGCCCTGTTTCTGCGGAAAGCCCAACTCGTCGGCCTGGATGACGTTGCCCACGGCGAAAATAACGGCCTGCTCCATCAGTGAGCGGAGTTCGCGCACATTGCCCGGCCAGTCATAGTTCATCAGCCGCTCTTCCGCTTCCGGTGACAATGTGTGCGATAATTTGCTGGCCAGCCCGACGAAATGCCGCGCAAGTGGAATGATGTCATCGCGGCGTTCGCGTAAGGGTGGCACGGCCACCATCACCGTGGCCACGCGGTAATACAGATCGTCGCGGAAAGCATGTGACTTGATGCAGGCGAGCAGGTCTTTGTTCGTGGCGCAGACAATTCGCGGATCGACTGGCACGTCCTTGTCGCTACCAACGGGATGAATGATCTTTTCCTGAATCGCGCGGAGCAATTTGGTCTGGAGCGTGTATTCCAGGTCACCGATTTCATCCAGGAACAAGGTTCCGCCATCAGCTTCAAGGAATGCTCCCTTGCGATCGCGATCCGCGCCCGTGAACGCCCCTTTTTTGTGCCCGAACATTTCGGATTCGAATAAATGCTGCGGAATCGAGGCGCAATTCCGGGCGACGAATGCTTTGCCGGCGCGTTGCGATTGCTGATGGATCAGAAGCGCAATGCATTCCTTGCCGCTTCCTGTTTCGCCTTGAACGAGTATCGACGCATCGGTTGCTGCCGCTTTCTTGACGCGATTGAGCAGCGTGAGCATCGTTGGCGCGGCCACGACGATTTGCGCGAATGGGCTTGTATCCAGAACGCTTTGAAGCTTCTGTTGCGTCGCCTGCAATGCGTTTTCCGTGCGCTTGCGTTCGGTGATGTCTGAAATGATTCCGGTGGCGTACCGCCGGCCGTTGCCCAGATATTCGGCGAAACAAACATCGAGACTGATCGCGCTGCCGTCCTTCTTTTGTCCCGCGAGCTCGAAATGCTTTGGCGGCGCCGACTTTTTGATGTCTGCAAACGCAATCTGCTTGTGATCGGGAATGATCACGGTCAATTTCTGCCCGATCAATTCACTCGGCGCGTATCCAAATATGCGATCCGAAGACTTGTTGGCAAAAACGATGCTGCTTTCATCATCGATAGTCATCAACACATCCAGAGATGTGTCCGCCAGAACCCTGTAACGCGCCTCGCTCTCGCGCAGATTTTCTTCGGCGCGGTTGCGCTCCATGAAGAGGCCAACCTGTGTGCAGATGACCTTCAACATTTCCTGGCTGTTTTCATCAGGCTTGTGATCTATTTTCGTGAAGAACTGCAGTGCGCCAACGACATCGTCTCGAAGTTTGATGGGGACGCAGCCGACGCTGTGTCCGTCCTGGCCTTTGCGAATGACGATCGATTCGTCAACGTCTGTCATCCAAACTAATTTTCCGCTGCTCCAGGCCTTGCCGGGGAGCCCCGTTGAACGAGAGATCTGGCTTTCGCGCGTTTTAGCGATGAAATCGTTTGCATCCAGATCTTTCGTGGTCCAGATTTCTTTGCACTTCATCACCTGGGACTCGAAATCCACTTCCCAGAGAACGGCCGCGTCCCAATTCATCACGTCCGCGACTTCACGCAAAATCTTGGGCGCAACCTTGCTTAGATTGTTTGCCGCAGAAAGGACATTTGTAATTGCGTAGTGCGCGGCCATGCGCTTTGCCAGCCACGATACGTCATCCGGGCCAAAAGCGCGTTTGGCCGCGGTCGTGCCGTGGGCGGTCGCCATTCAAAATTCCTTGGGAGAAGGCCAAGTGAAATAACTAACGAATGTTACGGCATGAAATACTGAAAGCAATTAAGAAGGCAGAAAACCAGCAAAAAGTTGTGTGATGACTTTCTTCAGCTCATTGTACCTTTAATCAGATTGCTTCGGACTGACGCTCCACGCGCCAGCCCGAAGCGGAACAGGTCGAGCACTTCCCTGTTTACTTAATGCGCTTTTTGGTCTTGATCAGGACAAACGCTTCATTCTTAAGGAGCCCGCTCGCATAACCAATAACAAGGGGTTCGCCAACCTTCAGGTCTTTCATCGCGAGCACGGCAGCAAATTCCGCGTCCGTCAACATGGCGGTGGCAGCGTAAGAAACGGTCGACTCGAGTACTTCGCCATAGAACTTGCGTTCATCCACAACGACCAGTTTGCTATCAACGCCCGGCAGGTGGAACGTCATGTCGCCGTCTGCCCCCGCGTCCTTTGCGCGAGCCTTCTCCAGTGCGTCATGCCAGCTGCGGCGGATTTCGGCAGCCTTAGTCGCGTGATCGGCCGGCGTCATCCCTTCCGTCTTCTCATGAATGCTGATGAGCATCTTCGTGTATTCGGAAGCGTAGGGATGCTTGGTTCCGCGGATCGTGATCTTTGCCGCATCGGCATCGATCGTCAGCAGCGTTCCCTCCGCCCATGTATTAATCTTCGAATCAAAAAATACTCGTACGCTTGCGTTTACCATTGTGATGCTCTCCAGATCGTACTGCAAAGCGGCATCTCATTTTCGTTTCAACGAAGAAAATGCGCGCCAAAACTGAATGGGGCTGCAAAACATTTCATAGAATCACTGCGGCGACATTCGATAGGTGGCCGAGCAAATCCAGGGGTTGCGACGGGGAAATGTATTCGGCCGCCTTTTGAGTCTCGAAGGGCTTTATGTCCGTAATGGAAGATGGAAGTTGTGAGTTTTCTGGCAAAGTGTCCGATGGCTGGCCATTTACGATTGCGGCATTTTCCAAAGGTACTCCCTTATTAATGGGAATTTCGACTAACGGTTCTACTGTCATTGCCGTTGTCGTGATGTCCTCCGCGCCAGTAACTCGCAAAATTTCCCTGGCTCTTCCGTTTGAAATCGTGTCCAAGTTGTGAACAGATAATAGGATTCCGTTTTTACGAATTTTTCCCTCGTACTTTTTGGCTTCGACCTCCGAGATTCCCATAGCAATCAGGCCTCCGGCAATCCCACTGAACGCACTTGCAGCGCCCGCGAACGAAAGTGCCGCTACCACTGGGCCGGCCGCTAGAAAGGGCCCCACGCCAGGGATACCAAGTAATCCGATGCCCACGATGGATCCGAGCACTGCCCCAGCAACTGCACCGGTCGCTGCGGTGACCGCAGGACCTTCAGGCGACCGCGTTTCCTTTTCGTGCGGGGCGTCTTTGTTGAACGGAAAGAGGACAGAGATATTTGCGCTGTCGTACTCCGCGACCTTGAGTGTGTTCACTGCGTTTTCAACGCCGGCCCGAGTCGCATAAATCCCAAAGACCGACGTGTCTTTCTTGAACATGGCAGTTTTCCTTTCCCGATATCAAGGTGAGTACGGATTTCTGGCGGCTCGCTATGGACAGCGAATTACTTTTGGTAGCGCACTTAATGTGCCATGCTTGATGCGCTCGATGGCGAGAGCTACGTGGCGTTTTGTTCCTCGAATGAGAGTGGCTCAAAAGAATTTTGAGGCCCCTGAGTAATGCTCCAATTCCACGGTTTTCGTTCAATCGCCGGAGATTGCGCCGTATGATTTCCACTCAGTGAAAAACGAATTTCGCCCATTTTCAATCTCTCGGTTTTTGAGGAAAGTGCTTACGGACCGTAAGGTCCGTAAGCGTGGGAGGCGGGAAAATGACGGGGAGTTGGCTTCGACCAAACTGAAGGATTCAGCTCAGCATCTGCCGGAAGGAGCAATTACATTCAATGGTGTTGCAAGCAGCATGCCAGGCTCGGCAGTCGCTTCAGATCTTGCTTTTAATTACGACCTCTACGCGCTGGCTGTCGCCATTGCCTTCCACATTCACGCTTCCATCTTTGGCGCCAGTAGGGGCTTCAATCACGACAGCAGTCTCGGTTTCGCCGGACTTGAAATCGCCGCCTGTCACAAGCAGGTTGGATGAGACGCTCGGTGTCAGTATCAGGTGCGTTGCGGTAAGCTCGCCGCCGCTACGCGTGAGCTTGATCGTGGCGCTGGCGCCCGGTTCCAGCTCAATCGCCTTCTTATCGGCCACCAGAAGAGGCTTTTGCTTGCCGGAGAATCCGTTCTCAACTTTTGCTGCAATCTTTCTGACGCCTTCGCCTGTGTCGCGGGCGATATCTTTTACTTCGTCGGTCACCTTGGCGGTGTCTGAGCGAATCTTGGCTTTATCCATCGAGATCTCAACCGATTCGTGATTGCCATCGTTGTTTGCACTCGATGAAAAACCAAACCATCCCAGATAGACCGCCACCAGGACCAGGATGACTATTGCACCTACGATTGCCAGGAATCTCATACATCACCTCGATTCGATTGCCGAACTTCGTTGACGAGCTTTCAATGACAGGGAGTGATTGGGGGACTCCAATTCCGCCTCTGGAGCCCCCAGTGAACGGTCCTACGAGAGATGGTCTACGATCTGTGTCTTGACTGCTTTCGCCTTCTTGACTCCGCGCTCGTAAAGATGCTCAATGCCATCGGTGGCCTGGACTGCTTTTTCCTCAGTGGCCTTCGCCACAAGGCCGCCCAGTTCGACCACATCGTCTTTCACATCCACGGCCTTATCTTTGATCGTTGGCTTGTTCATCGCGATGCTCTCCTTTTTAGTTTAACTGCCTTCAAAAAGAACTGCCGCGATGCAAGCATCGCGGCAGTTACGGACTTGGATTTGACTATTTCACTTCGCAGTCGGTCATGCGCCATACTTTGTGCGAAGGTTTGTCGCATTCCTGGCGTTCGCGTGTCTCGAAGACGGCGGGAATCTCGTACTTCTGCTTCGATTCCGGCGTTACGCAGATGCGCTTCTCGACGGTCTTGTACACGGCCGGGATCTCGATCTTGCGCTTTGACTCTTCGGTCAGGCAGACGCGCTTCTCGACTGTCTTGTACACAGCCGGGACTTCGATCTTGCGCTTCGACTCTTCGGTCAGGCAGACGCGCTTCTCGACCGTCTTGTACACAGCCGGGACGTCGATCTTCGTTTTCGACTCTTCGGTCAGGCAGACGCGCTTCTCGACCGTCTTGTACTCGGCCGGGATATCGATCTGGCGCTTCGATTCGGGCGTCACGCAGATCTTTTTCTCGACCGTCTTGTATTCGGCCGGGATATCGATCTGGCGCTTCGACTCGGGGGTCACAACCACGCGCTTCTCGACGGTCTTGTATTCAGCAGGGATCACTTCGTACGTCGTGCTCGCCGGAGTGCAGAGAACCTGGCGGCAAGCGGTCTTGTACACGGCCGGGACGGTCACGAGGGCGTAACAATCGTCCTTTTTCTCATTGGGCCCCACGACCGTGTCGGGGCAATTGATCTTGCGCCATTCGGTGCGTGCGGGGCAGGAAACGACTTCGTAGTTCTCGGTCTTGTACACGGCCGGGATCTGAATGCAGCGTTTGCTTTCCGGCTTGCAGAGCTTCTGTTCGCAGACCGTTTCGTACACGGCTGGGATCTTCTCGAAGCGGCAGCTAGCGGGCTGGCAAATCACCTGTTCTGAGCGCATTTCATAGACAGCAGGAATTTTCTCGAAGCGGCAGCTTGCGGGCTGGCAGAGCACTTTTTCCGAGCGCATCTCGTAAGTGGCCGGAACCTTCTCGTAGCGGCAGGTCGCGGGCTGGCAGATAACCTGTTCCGAGCGCATCTCATAGGTGGCCGGAATCTTCTCGTAGCGGCAGCTTGCCGGCTGGCAGATCACCTGCTCCGAACGCATCTCGTAGGTGGCGGGAATTTTTTCGTAGCTGCAGCTCGCCGGCTTGCACAACACCTGCTCGCTGCGGTTTTCGTAGACGGCGGGAATGGTGTTGTAGCCGCAGGTTGCCGGCTTGGTCATCACCAATTCGCTAATCGTCTTGAATGTCGGAGCAATCGTCACCAGGCACCAGACTTCGCCCGGTTTGGCAAACTCCGGTTTCTTCTCACCGTTATAAGCCACATCGGGGCGAGTATCCGCACCGTACAGGCTCGTACAAGCGCTTCCTACGACGGCCAAGGCACACACCACCAGGCCGCAAATCTTATCGTATTTCACAGTACACCCTTTCTAATTGCGGCAGCCGAGATTGGTGTCGCACCATCGATTTGAGTTCGTCGAGCACAGTTTGATTTACGAAGGTTGGTAATAGCAAGCGATCAGCCACTTGCGGAATTTTTAATTGTCATAGGTAAAATGGCGATCTGAGCAGGAATTCGGACTGAAATTGACTGATTTACGAAAGTCACCGACTGAAAACACTCTGCATTCAATACCGAGTCAAATCTATCCAATTCACCGTACGCGTATGCTGGTACCGACTTGCAAAATTGCGGAAGCGTCGAGTTTGTTCAAAATCGTCAGTGTGTGGGCCTTCACATGAAAATCGATGGCAATGGCGCCCAGTGTGTCGCCGGCTTGAATCACGTAATTGCCGTCTGCGGTTGATTCTCTGCCATTTCCATAGGGCGACAGAAACATACCGAATTCAGTGCTACTCGGTCGCTTAGGCCGCGATGATTTGGGCGTGGGAATGATTGCTCTTTCCGGCTCAATCGTGGGGGCAGATTTCCCTTTCGCCACCGACACAGAATTGGCCAGCACAAGAGATGGCCGCGCACTTGGAGCCGGAGCAACTTTGATAATGGGAGTAATAAAGCTCTCGATGGCGCTGGCTGGCACGAACAGTCCCTTTGTGTGATCCATATCGTCACCCTTGGGAATTCCGGCGACTGCAACTCCAATGACTTTACCTGTCCGGGCGGAGAACAGCGGCCCGCCGCTGCAACCATGATCGAATTCGAGTTCTGCCAGAGAACGCACACTTCCTTCATGAAATCGCCGTAACAGCGTGCCCTCGAACAATTGCACAGGAATCCCACGAGGGGAACCGGCCAGGATCACTGGAGCTTTGACGGGTTCATCGGCCGGGGCGAGCGCCACAACTGCAGGCAGATCGTCATCGCATTCCAGCAGGCAAAGATCTAGGTCGATATCCGCCGATACGACTTTGCAATGCGAGCCAACCGTACGCCCGCCTTGTATCGGGATCTCGATTTTCAGCATGGGATAGGGTTTACCTGCTTTATCGAGAACGTTATGCGCGGCGCTCAGTAGATAGCGCCTCCCGGGCTGCCCGAAGGCATCCAGATCGATCCCGAACGCCGTTCCGTGCCCGACAACAAGAGCGCCGCCTTCCTGGCGCTCATAGCGAATGCGCGTGACACTGCTGAGAAGCTTGTTGCGCTGCTCGATTGTCAATACTTCTTCCGCGCCTGCAGCGATGGATAGCGTTGCCACGAGCGAAAAAGCGGTGAAGAACACAAATCGAAATTGGACGGCGGTCATCAGTAATCCCCAGGGCAGGTCGGCACGCGGCACGAACAACTTGAATGTGGGGATCAGTTATTATGCTCTCTTTGACGCAGCAGTTCGTATTCACCTTCAACAATCTGAAACTTTATGGAAATAAGTCAAAAAGGCCCGGGGGCAGGAAGCCCCCGGGCTTTCAATTAAACTGCTGAACTTACTTACCAATTGATGTGCACGCCAGGCAGACGAATACCGCGGCTGCGTTCACGTTCGACATAAACCGGGCGCTCTTCGACCACGCGGGCTTCGACTTTCACCACGGCACGCTCGCCGCGCAGGCGGAAGACGTCGTTGGCGAGAACCACGAGGCGCACTTTGCCTTCTTTGTTCTTTTCAACGACGAGGAAACCCTTGACCTTGACCATGTCGCCTTCGAGGCCTGAATGAAATTTCTTCATGTCGGCGCTGCTATCCTCGGCGAAAACAAGATCGTAGTATTCACCGTCAGCGACGATAAACATTCCGCCCTTGTCTTCCTGCATGATGCCCCGGACGGTCACTTCAACGTTGTTCGTTTCCTGAGCCGCGAATGCGGTCGTTCCGAGCGTGAGCGCCAAGGTGGCCGCCAGAATCATTTTCCCAACCATCTGAATTTCCTCCACTGTGATAAAAACCCTGCGACCCAAAGGGGAAGCACTAGTCAGTAAGCGCAATCGCTGGTCCGCTCGCAACAATTGGTATCAAGATCTCGACTTTTCATAGGCGAGATTTCTTCATTTGCTCAAGAATCACTCGCACCATTCCGTTCCTTCCCACCCGAAATTCGATGTCTATCGCATGAAATCGAGAGCCTTTGTTTTGCAGACTCAGGTAACCGTCCAACGATGAAGCTTTACGGCATCAATGGAATTGCGCACGATTGATTCAATCGTGCGCAATCCGACGGGAATTACATCCTTTGCGTTACTGGGCGGGCTGAGTAACGATGCTCGCCTTGATTGTAACGGCCGTCTGGGCCAGCAGTCTGCCATTGATCGATGCGCCCGTATCCAGCGCGATCGATGATTGAGAAAGGATAATTCCTTCGAAGTGCGCGGTAGTCCCAATCGTTACCACGCCGAAGGACTGCCAGAAGATATTCTTGGGAAGTGCGCCACCGGTCAGGATAATTTTCGCAGCGTTGGCTTGGGTCAATTTTCCCCCGATCTGAAAGATCCAGACATCGTTGGGGCCGCCGTTGAGAGTAATGTCCGTGTTGATTAAGAGATCTGTACCCCATTTGTAGAGGCCAGGCTCAAGCGTCAGCCCGCTGATATCTCCTGCGCCCAGTTCGGTGAAATTCGGCGTTGTCCGTCCCGCGGCGTCGGTGTAAGCGGATTCCATGTTGCTTACGGCCGTGGTCAGGTTAGTCGGCGTAGGAACCGCATAGTCCGATGCGAAGAGCTTTCCGGTCACTTGAGGGGAGGTCGAAAATACATTCGAGGCATCTACTGTTTCTGACCATCCGGTCAAGCCACCCCTTGCGATTGGACTGACTCCGATATCGCCGGTTACTGCAGAGGCCGGAACGGTATCGATGCCTGATTTTGCCAAGATCACAAAGCTGCTGGCCGCTCCCAGAGGCACGGGGGCGGGGCCTTTCGCCAGTGTTGAGCCGGTCGTAAAGCTCCAGACAAAGTTTGCCGCCAGGTTATTTCCCGCCAGGTCTGCCACTCCAGTGGTGATCGTGACTGTAAACAGGGTATTGTTTGCCAGGCTCGCCGCTGGTGTAAACGTAGCGGTGGTGCCGGTATAGCTGATTGAGCCTTGGACTGCCGTTGTGCCATGCTTCATGCTAAAGGTGGCTGCAGTAAAGCTTGAAGGCGCCATAGCCTTGCTGAATGTTGCAGTAACCACGTTGTTGATCGCCACGCCGGTCGCGTCAGTTGCAGGATTCGTTGCGGTAACTGTCGGAGAGGTCCGGTCCGCAGTTGCGCCCGTCGTAAACGTCCACGTGAAACCGCTCAACAGTTCGTTTCCGGCCAAGTCCCGGGCCCCGCTGGTGATTGTGGCCGTGAATGCAGTGTTCGGGGTAAGGTCAGTTGTTGGCGTAAAGGTGGCGATTGAGTCAGCGTAAGAAACGGCGCCGGCCACTGATGTGGTTCCCTGCTGCAAAAGCACAGTCGCAGAGGTGATCGATGAAGAATCCATTTCTTCGCTGAACGTTGCAGTGACTTTCTGATTAATGAAAATACCTGTAGCTGCGCTTACAGGGTTTGTTCCAATGACCGTCGGGCTGGTGGTGTCCAAGCCGATCGCCGGGCCTTTTCCGGAAAAATTTCCTTTTCTGGCGCTGTAGTTCAAGACCACTGTCTTGTCGACCAATACCACTGTGACCTGGCCAGCCATGGAGGCAGTAACTTTGAAGTGAACGGCAACCGTCTTGTCTTTTCCATCGAGCGCGTCGAGTGGTAACAGCGAAATGAGCGGTAGGCCTTTGAACTTGAGTGTGAGCTGCGTACCTCGAAGCATCGCGTTAAATGGCAAAGCTACTTTGCCTTTCAAGTCTGCCGTGCCTTGAAATGAAGTACCGTTGATGGAGAACGTCACCGTTTGGCCGGCGAGCGTGGGTAAGGCCTTTTTGCCCGCAGTTGGAAGTCCAGTGACGTTGGCATCTACAAAGGTAGTTTGTATCTGGCTTGTGGTTTCCTTATCCACCTTGTCTTTGAAGTGAATCTTGTCCGTCGGAGTAGCGGCAGCCGCGCTGCCCGAACAAACCAGCACTCCCGCGTAAAACAAAGCTGAAAGTAGACCCAAGTTAATTCTCACAGCACACCTCCTGAGTAGTTGGAAAAAGAAAATCTAATCATTGACAGGGTTCACACTTGTTGTGCCACATGCGGAATTCCGTTGCACGGGTGCTGTTGCAGGGCCTGCTTGAGTAATATTAAAAAAAGGAGCAGCGTGCCGACTGATTTTGCAGTTCTCTAAGCCGATATTCGTACAGCCAGCGCGATCAAAGCCTGGTAGACCGTGGGCGACACCAATTCCTCCGATATTCCCCACCGGAAGATTCTGATCCAAGCGACTTGTTTGTTGATATTGGCCCTTGCCCATTTCTTCTTGATCAAATCCTCGCGCACAGCCTTCAGCGCCAACTGTCCGAATTCACTAGGCTTCATGCCGTACGAATTTTTTAATGGGTTAATGACCTGCTTGAAGCATTAGTACTCGCTCGGCGGCGTGCGGTCGGGTTTGATGTAGTAAGTCTTGGCGTGCGTGCGACCAGTTCGACTAGTGTCAGTTCGTTTTGTGCTACTGGGAGTTGCTGACTTCGCTGACCATTCGGCCAAAAGACGGTGATACCCCGGGTGGCTATCGCGGGAGCGTAGCTTCCCAAATTGTGCCGGCCCCGTTGAGCTCGACAAACGCGCGAGCAGCGATTTCGGATTTTGTCGGCGGTACTTTTGGGGGGGGGGTGATTTTTTTATTCATGGCGCGGCTCCCAAATTCAAAACGCAAATATACTTTTTTTTCTTCGGTGACAGCCGCGCTACCACAAGGCAGGTTATGCCAGAACTTTGGGATTCAGGGATTAAAAATGGTGGGCGCTAAGGGACTCGAACCCCTGACCTCGTGGGTGTGATCCACGCGCTCTAACCAGCTGAGCTAAGCGCCCTTTGGGATTAAACACATTATCCGCTGAGAAATGCTGAGTCAAGCAGTGGCAGTATCAGAGCATTCAGCTTCTGAATTAGAACGCCCCGAGCAGATCCGACTCATCGATCGAACTGCCGCCGTTGGCGCGCAGGAGCATGGCGCGTTCGGCGAATTCGCGTGCTTTGGCGTAGCGCTGCTCGCTCTCGAGATGGCCGGCGATGTCGTCGAGGACGTCGGGTTCTTTGAAAAATTTCTGCGGTACTTTGTCGAGGCACTCGAAAGCGCGGCGATCGTGGCCCATTTCACGGTAGGTGCGGTAAAGAAGATAGTGCGCCAGATCTCGAGCCTCGGCCGGTCCGCATTGCACGACGGATTGCAGATTTTCGATCGCTAGATCGTAACGCTTGGTTTCCATGTAGACGCGGGCGAGTTCCAGCTTCGGACCGGGAAGCTCGGGATCAAGCTGCTTGGCGTAGCTGAAATATTCCTGGGCGTCGATATACAGGCCTTCCATATATTTGATTTCGCCCAGGCAGATCAATGCTTCCGTCGGCGGATCGGTGAGGCTCTGCGCCTGGGTGAAAAGGCGTTCGGCCTCTTTCGTGTCGTCGAGATGAAGGACAAAGAACCGGCCGAGCGAAATCAAAGCGTGGCCATCGGTCGGGAAGCGAATCTGGATCGTATCGGCCAGCTTGCGCCCCTCGGCGGCTTGCCCGGCCAGCAGTTTGACGTGCACGAGATTGACCAGAGGCATGCTGGAATCGGGATCGAGCTTCGACACTTCCTCGAACAGTCTCGCGGCGTCGTCGAGACGGCGCTCGGCAACCGCAATGACGCCGTCCATGAGCAACGCCACGGGGCGTTCAAAGGATTCGCGGCGGGTTGCCCATTGCTCGCGCCAATACGACAGGCGCGCCGGACACTGCCGGCTTTTGTGCTCCAGCAGGCGTTTCATGAGCAACGACATCGCCGGCGAAAGGTTGTCGCCAAAAACGCCCCAGACGGCGAGTGCATCTTCGATCAGACGGCGTTTGCTGTCGCGCAGGATTTTGCCGCGCTGACAGCAGCCGATTACTTCGGGTAGTTCGGCCATCGGGAAACGCAACACGCCCATCTCGGCGGCCATGTAATAATAACCTTCCGCAAAATAGCGCGGAATGTCGGCGCTGGTCATGCGCCACTGCGGCTGAGCAAAGAGCGACAGGAAACTTGCCGCGCGCCGCAATGCATCAGCGTCCGATGAAAGCATTCCGCCGCGTGAGACGGCTGTCAGCAGGTTCGCGGCCTCGCCATAAAGTTCGCGTTCTACCAGACGCAGGCCGACAATGAGCGCCCCGCCTCCACGTACAAGGACCGGGCGCGTGGCTTTCCACCAATTTGAAAAGCGTTCTCGCGTTCCCAGCATAAAGATACGGCCCGTCGTAAAGGCGAGCAGATCTTCCGCTTCCTGCGCAAAAGGCATCTCGCGTCGCCCGAGCGATGAGATGAGAACATCAATAAGGCAAATGTAATCCTGCGCCAATTCGTCCAGGTCGGCGGATGTAACCTCGGCCATTTCGCGCTCGAGTGCCGGCTGGCGCAACGCCACTCGCTGCGCCCCGGCGCTGAAGACCAGCGCCTGCATTTGTGGAAAGCGATGATGCGAGCTAGGCCGGCTGGGCCGCTGGCGTGCCATCCAACTGGTACTGGCCAATGCAGCAAGCCAGCGGCGGCATTTGGGCACCTCAGGATTGCCGGACCGCATCGTCAAATTTTCGAGGATGTAGAGTGCGCGCTCTTCCTGGTTTTGCTTAATAGCCATCGCGGCGGCGGTTAGGCCGCTGAGTTCACCGCCTGCCGCTGCCGGGAACACGGCGCGGATGCGCGCGTGAAGCCGCCAGCGTGCAGCGATAACGCGGAACGGCGATCCCCAGAGCCAGAAAAAAGCAAGCAGGCTCCATCCGGACCAGAAAAGATAGCTCCAGAATAAAGTATTATGAACGCTATGCCGCAGCGAAAACCGGAAGTAGCCGATGAGAAACATCGACACAAGCACGAGGCACTGGAGGGTGACGCGAAGAGTGCGAGAAGGTGTGAATGGAGACATGGGCGACCACAATCAAATGAGCCAGCACCCCTGAGCCTGACGCCACCTAAAACTCACAATAATTTGACTCTACAAACGCACTATTGTCAACGAATCAGACGCCAACGGCAGGCGCATTTTCAGGATAAACCGCCAAAATCTGGAGATCGTCTACGGTTTTTCCCCCACACATGAGCAAGGCACTGTCTTGCAACCACAGCACCCGCTTCCATATTTTTGCAGAGCCTCCTGCATATCTACACCTGCAAGGTTCGCGAGCGTCATCAGCCAAGCGTAAACGTCAGCGAACTCACCTTTTTGCTCCTCCTTTGTCCCTTCTCGCAAGGCGGTAGCCAGTTCCCCGACTTCTTCCATAAACCACATATAAGTCGCTGGCGTGCCTCGTTTAAGGTCTTTTTCGAGGTAGGTATCAGCCATTAGTTTTTGAAATGCTCGAATGTCCATTATTGTCATCCTGAAGAGGAGTGATGCATATTAATGACAACGGGCGGCTGATCAAAGCCGCCCGCTGAAAGTCTTCATCTGCGGCACGAAATATCAGGTCAAGGAAGCCATGATTTCATCCAGCACTTTCTTACCCGGGCGCACACGTTCGGCCGGCAGCGTGGCCAAAGGTTCGTCGATCACGTTGCACTGTTCGTGGAACGGGCGCCGCGTCTTATCCAGATAGAGCAGGCCGGTCAGGAAAAGCTGTTCGCTGCGTGAGCGCTCAATGGTCATGACGGCGTTCTTGCGGCTGGTTGGATCGTAATCTTCCCCCAGCTTCTTCAAGCGCACGTGCGAGCCATCGTAAAGTTCGATGTCGCGCGTCTCGCCTGAGGCAATGTCGACAGGCGCGAGCGGTTCGACATGCTCGATGAAGTCAATTTCGTGCAGCGCCAGTTCGTGATCCTTGGCGTACTTGTAGGACTTGGTGGAGCTTTCATGATTGTTAAACGTCACGCATGGCGAGACTACGTCAAGCAGCGCGGTGCCGTTGTGATGCAGGGCGGCCTTGAGCAACGCACAGAGCTGCTTAAAGTCTGCGGAGAATGAGCGCGCAACAAAGGTTCCGCCCAATTCAATGGCCAACCCGCAGCAATCGATGGGGATCATCTCGTTGATGTCGCCCTTCTTCGAGCCCGAGCCCATATCGGCAGTGGCGGAGAACTGGCCTTTGGTCAGACCGTAAACGCCATTGTTTTCGATGATGTAAACGATCTTCAAATTGCGCCGGACCATGTGCACGAACTGGCCCATGCCGATCGATGCGGTGTCACCGTCGCCGGAGACGCCGATCATGATCAGATTCTTGTTCGCCAGATTCGCGCCGGTGGCCACAGCCGGCATGCGGCCGTGGACGGCATTGAAGCCGTGCGACTTATTCAGGAAGTACGCCGGTGTCTTCGAGGAGCAGCCGATGCCCGACAGCTTGGCAACCATGTGCGGCTGCACGCCGAGCTCGTAGCACGCCTTGATGATCTGGGCCGTGATCGAATCGTGGCCGCAACCAGAGCAAAGCGTGGATTCGGCGCCCTTGTAGGGGTCCTGGGTCAAGCCGATGCGGTTTACTTTCTCCGGCGGCTTAGGCGGAAGCGGTGTTTTGGGCGGAGCAATGACGTCAGGCATTTTGATTCATTCCTTCGTTATCAGATGTTTCGGCTTAGCTTCTTAATCCCGGTTGTAACTCCTGCTTATTTGTTTCGTTCCTGTTTGACCACTTCGTCGCTCACCGAGCGCGCATCGACGGGTAGGCCGTTGTAGTGCAGGACACTGCGCAGCTTCACCACCAGTTCCGGCGCGATATCCATCTTGATCAGTTGCAACATCTGCGCGTCGCGATTCTGCTCGATGATATAGATGCGCTTCTTGCGCTCGATGAACTGCTCGATTTCCGCAGTGAACGGATAGGCGCGCAGCCGCAGATATTCAACTTTGATACCTTGTGCGCTGAGCTGGTCGATCGCTTCCTGCATGGGGCTGTCTGTTGAGCCGAATGCGATCAGACCGATTTCCGAAGCGGCATCGCCGCGGACTATCGCTTTGGGGACGAACTTGCGCGCCGTCTCAAATTTGCGCGACAGCCGGTCCATGTTGTTGACGTAATCTTCCGGCTTTTCGCTGTACTGTGCTCTTTCGTTGTGGCCGCTGCCGCGAGTGAAGTACGACGCCATCGGATGATTGGTGCCTGGCAGCGTGCGATAAGGAATGCCGTCGCCATCTACATCGCGATAGCGCTCGAAAGCTTTGCCGGCCTGTTTGAGTTTCTCGAGTTCCGCTTCGTTGAGAACCTTGCCGCGCGCGACCGGCTTGTCGACCATCGGGAACGGATCGGCCATCCAGTTATTCATGCCCAGGTCGAGATCGGTCATCAGGAAAACGGGCGTCTGGAATTGTTCGGCAAGATTGAACGCATCGATCATCATCTCGTAACATTCTTGCACCGATCCGGGATAGAGACAGATGTGTTTTGTGTCGCCATGCCCGGCGAAGGCAGCCTCAATCAGGTCGCACTGCTGCGTGCGGGTCGGCAATCCGGTGGACGGCCCGACACGCTGTACATCGACGATCACGGAAGGAATTTCTGTGTAGTAACCCAGGCTGATGAACTCGTTCATCAGGCTGATGCCCGGACCGGAGGTCGAGGTCATCGCGCGCGCGCCGGCCCAACCGGCGCCCATCACCATGCCAATGCTGGCCAGTTCGTCTTCGGCCTGCACAATAGCGAAGGTCGCTTTTCCAGTGACCGGGTCCATACGGTATTTACGAGCCAGCGGAATGAACGATTCCGGCAGGCTGGACGACGGCGTGATCGGATACCAGGGAAGGACCGTGCAGCCGGCGAAAAGAGCGCCGATGGCTGCAGCATTATTGCCATCGATAATGATCTTTCCCGCCGTCTTGTCCATGCGCTCGACACGGTACTTCTCGAGTTTTGGCAGGTTGGCTTTTGCGTAATCCACGCCTGCTTTTGCAGCCACGACGTTGACGTTGACGGCCTTCGCCTTGCCTTTGAACTGCTTGCCAATGGCCTTTTCTACCTCGGCAAATTCGATATGAAGCAATTCTGCCAGGATTCCAACGTAGCACATGTTTGCCAGAAGCTTGCGGATGCGCGCCTCGCAGTCCGGGACGCCGGCGGCGAGCTTGGCAAAGGGAACTTCGAAGAATTGCACGTCGGTGCGGATCTTGTTCAGGCGCAAGGGCGCGTCGTAGACGCAGACGCTTCCGGAATCGAGAGACTTGACGTCTTCGACGGCCGTTTCAGGATTCATACAGACGAGCATATCGATTTCTTTTTTGCGGCTGATGTAACCGTCTTTGCTGGCGCGGATCGTAAACCAGGTCGGCAAGCCCTGAATGTTTGAGGGGAAAAGATTTTTGCCGCTGACGGGGATGCCCATCTGGAAAATGGACCGCATCAGCACGTTATTGGACGATTGGCTGCCCGAGCCGTTGGCCGTGGCAATTTGAATCGAGAAATTGTTAATGACCGGCCGCGCCGGACCTGTTTCCTGCTGGGAAGCTGTCATCGCTTTTGCCTGAGTCTCCCGGGCCGCCAAAGCACCACTCATTATTTTAGAACCCCCTTCGCAAAGTTGCCGCTTGGAAGCCTGCTGGCGCGAGAACTGAAAAAGCCCCGAGCGGGGCGAATTTCCGCGATTTCACAGCAGTCCCTGTCTTCTTTCATCCTAACCAGCGTAAATGCTAGATTCCACATTCTTTTCGCGTGACCTTCATGCATTCTTTGCCATTTTGACATAGGCAAAAAGCAACCCGCCCTGGTTAACGACTGCACAGGCTGGCTGCTTCCCAACGCTAAGACGATGCATATTGCCTAAAAAGCCGCTGCGTACGAAAATCCTCGCAATTCCCGGACACAATTATGGTCTAAGCTTAGCTTTTTCAAGGGTTTCCGTATTCGCTAGAGGAATCGAATTAAACCCCCACTGACTACGGCACCTACTAATGTGCACATGAAGTTTACCGTCCCTTTCCCGACCCCCGGCCAGCGATCTTCAACCGTGGCCCCAAGATAACTATCGGCAATCGTGCCACATAAACCAGCGATAACTATCACCAAAGCAGCATGCCAGCCCACATTTCCCTGTTTCAATTTGAGGACTTGGAAAAATCCAGTCTGCACTGCGCATCCAGCGATCAGGGCGCTCGCCGCTAGCGCCGCCACAAAACCAAGTGGTGTGACAGCGCCGTTTGTTCCGTGAGGCACTGTTTTCAGCGTGGTTACCAAGACGGGCTGGCCACCCGATAACGCTCCGATCTCGGAGCTTGCCGTGTCCGCGAACGCAGCCGCGATGGCGCCGGCGAACGCCATGATATACGCCGCGTCGCCTCCAGAGGCAGGGTAGGCCAAGCAACACACGGCCGGAACAATCAAATTGGCGGCGACATTGCCGATCCCGCGTTGGCCCTCGCGCGCTTCAGCCGCTCCGATAGCTGCCTTTTTCGCGTAGCCGACTTTGCTCAAGCCACTGCCCAACGCAACAAAGAGAAGGAAGAGCACATAACCTTGCCACTGCGCGAAGAAATACACGACAACACCGATGCTGACGCCCAAAAGTGTGCCGGGAACATCCGCGACGCGCAGGGCAATCACAATAAATCCAAGGATTGCATTGGCCGCCAAAGCGTGAAGCAGAACCGCAGGTTGTACATGCGTTTCGTACGGAAGATCACGTGTGGCAAAGCTCAGAAATCCTGCCGCAAGCCAAAGCACGCAGCCAACGCCCAGAGGTACGCGCAGATTATCGTCGGATGGACCGTCCAGGCTTTCCAGAATGCCGCCGGCGACAGCCGCAAGTACGCCCAGCGTCCACACGTACGGCCACTCCGGCGTGCCGCTGCGTTTCAGAAAGAGCGGCGATGGGCACCAGTACAATGCCGCCAGGCAAAACGGCAACGCCACGACAACGAATGCCAAGAGTCCCGGGAACGATTTGTTTTTGTTCCACGGCAGACGAGGGCTCGGCATGTTGCGTCCGATGAAGCTGGCCGCGGCATCACCTCCGGCCATTGCCGCCCACGCTGCAAGTGCGGCGAATGGCGGATAAATCGCAAAACAAATTGCAAGCGCCAGCGGATACAGCACCCAGCCGGTCATTAATGGAAATGCTAATGATTCGTCCGAACGGGCGATGCGCCGGCCGCTTTCCAGACGCGGGAGCACCAGCAAATTCAGCAGCGTAATAAAAAAGAAAAACCCGATAACCAGGTAGCGCCCATTTGTCACTTTATTTCTGGGATCTGCCAGCAGGCCCATGACTGGCGCGAAGATAACGAAGGCCATGACGTGGACGAAATTTCGATAAAGGGGCGAGTGAGCGGATTGCAAATTTTGCGAAGGATCAGTGGCCGCCTGCGCCGTCTCTTTTTGCATCGCTAAATGGGTCCGTTCAGCTTCGCCAGATTTGTTGATCGGTTGCCAACCGTGACGCGTCTCTTGTACACTGTTGAGATCGTTGGCGAAAGACAGAACGGAAAACAACCGGCAACCGGAAGAGTTGCCGCAATTTTTTCAATGAATGCGTCATTCTGCAATTATTAAGGAGAACGATCATCAGCTCTCGAAATCTCATTGCCAGAATTGCATTCGCGCACTGCATTCTGATTTTTTCCGCCAGCGCTGCCGATGTGATTCACGGCACGTCGAAAACTGCGGACCAGCAGTGCGTGCTCAACGTTGCGCAACTGGCGCAGAAGGAACTGGCCTCTCCGCCGGCGACTGCCGCCACTGCTTCGCCAAAATCGCTGCGTCCCAAGAAAAAGATCCAATCGCCTCCAGCCAGTGTACGGTGGGCTCCGCCCACCATTCCCGCTGCCGATTCGCGCCAGAAAACCGTCGCCTCCCGCTCGCCAACGCCGACAGATAGTTTTCAGGCTCAGGACGACGATGATGCGGCGATTCCGCCAGACGTGGGCGGCGCGGTGGGACCCAACCACGTGGTGAGTGTTCACAACACAAATGTGCGCATACAGGACCGCATCGGCAATATTTTAAGCACTGTTTCTCTCAATGGATTCTGGTCATCGCTCAACGTGCCCGATGTTCCAGATGTTTTTGATCCGAAAATTCTTTACGATCCGGGCGCCGGGCGCTGGATTTTCACGGCGTTCGCTAATCCGGAGCTGCCAACCTCATCGGTCATGATGGGCGTCAGCCAGACCAGTGATCCGACCGGAAATTGGAATCTTTTCAGAATCGATGCCGACACAAATGACGAAGTGTTCGTCGATTATCCGAGCCTGGGCTTTAACAAAGACTGGATCGTGGTGACGGCGAACGTGTTCGATAATTTTTTCGGCGATTTTATCGGCGTCGACCTGTATGTTTTCGACAAAGCCTCGCTCTTTGCCAACACGGGCAAATTCACGCTCCTTCATGAGGACAGCGGCTTCGGTTTCACTCTGGTGCCGGCGATCACCTACGACGCCAGCGTCTCGACTCTGTACCTGCTCGAAGATTTCGACAACTTTAATGGCCAATTGCGGCTCAGCACCATTACCGGCGCCGTCGGCAGTGAAATTCTCACGCTGAATGTCGGATTCCCAACAAGTCCCGAAATCTGGTCGTTCGTCGGCAACGAGGCCGCGCAGCTCGGTTCGGCAAAGACCATCGATTCCGGCGATTCGCGCATCCAGAACGTGGTCCTTCGCAATGGATCTTTGTGGTGTACGCACGCCATTTATCCCGTGGACGGCGATACGCTTCTGCCAGCAACCGTGCAGTGGTGGCAGATCAGCACGGCCGGAGCTGTTACGCAGCGCGGCCGTATCGGCGATCCATCCGGCGCGACGTCCTTCAGCTATCCCACCATCGCAGTCAACAGCACCGATGATTGCCTGATCGGTTATTCTCGTTTCTCGGCCGCGCAATTTGCGAGCGCCAACTATGCATTTCGCTTTGGCACCGATCCGAAAAATACGTTTCGCGCCGATGTGGTGTTGAAAGCCGGCGAGGCGCCGTATTTCAAGGACCACGGCGGCGACCTCAATCGATGGGGCGATTTCAGCAGCACTGTCGTCGATCCGGTGAACGATCGCGAGTTCTGGACGATTCAGCAATACGCCGCGACGCCGGTGGCCGGCATCGACCGCTGGGGAACCTGGTGGGGCCATATTGTTCCGGCCGACACCGGCGATTTTGTAACCGTGACGACCACGGATAAGGTCGCCTCCGAGCCCGGCACGAATACCGCCTCATTCACCGTGCGCCGCGCCGGGACGCAGGGCGATCTGAGCGTCAATTACGCCATGAGCGGCACGGCCGTCAACGGAACCGATTACCAGCAGCTATCCGGCACAGTTGTAATTCCTGACGGCTCGGCGAGTGCCAAAGTCATCATTACGGCAATCGATAACGATAAGCTCGACGGCACGCGATCCGTGATTTTGACACTGACTGCCGGAACCGGCTACGGCGTGGGCAATCCCAGCTCGGCGCGAGCCAGTATCGAGGACAACGAACTGCTGACGTTCAGCAGCGCGCCGACGGCCACGCCAAATCCGGCGATCACCGGGACGACCGTTGTGTTCAGTGCTGCGATCGATTCGCCGGACATCGTCGGCGTCGTTTGGGATTTCGCCGACGGCACGCAGGACACCAGCAATCGCCTGACGGTCCCGCACGGATTTCAGTCGGCCGGCGATTACGAAGTCTCCGTGCTCGCCACTCACAAAAGCGGCGCGGTAGCGCTGGCCACGGTCGTTGTCACGATTTCAGATGACACGGACGGCGACGGAATTCCCGACGTTTCCGATCCCGACATTGATGGCGATGGATTCCCCAACGATCTCGAAAGCGCATTCGGTTCCGATCCATTCGATCCCGACAGCACGCCCAACGATGGAGCGCAGGGCGGTCCCGCTCGGCCCATTCAGGTCTCGCGCTTCCAAGCCAAGCTAAACCTTGTGCAATTTTTCCGGGACACCATTCAGTTCAGCGGAAGCATTCCCATCGATGCCGAAACCGCCCCTCTGACGCGCACGTTTATTGTCAGCATCGGCGGAATTATCGCCAAGATGCCGCTCGACGGTCACGGCCGCGGCTCGGACGGCCTGAACACCGCGAAGCTGATGATCCGGCAGAAAAAGGGCTCGGTTCCCGCGCAGAGCGCAAAATTCACGATCAAATTCACCAAAGGCGATTTCGTGCCGGATCTGGCGGATGAAGGCGTCACCATCGACAAGCCCGTCAAAGACAAGCCGGTGACGATCGACATATTCATGCTCTTTGAAAAGACGGTCTACAAGGCCAGCGTGAATACGCTCTACACCGCCGATCCCACGCGCTCCGGATCATTGAAACTGGTGACGAAAAAACCGGTGCCGAAAAAGTAGGCGCCGTCGCCGCGGCTCCAGGCCGCGCCGGCTCTGATGCGGCTTTACTGCTTGGTAATCCGCACCGCAATGTCGCTCTGCGCCAAGGTCGGAATGGTTACCTTCAGCGTGCCGACCTTGCTCAGATTCACACTGGCGGTCTGAAACGGCGTCGAGCCGCTCGACCAGGTATTGAACCACTGCACTGTGTACGTTCCCTTCGCCATGTTCCCGAAGGAGACGGTGTTCGACGAACTAATCGTGGCGCCGCTCTTGTTCTGAATCCAGCAGATCGTGGCTCCGATGCTTGAGTCGTTCAATCCCCAGCCGCGCAGCGACGTGGAACTGAATGACGGGGTCACCGGCAGCGAAGTTGTCTTGCCCAGGAAACTGACGCCTGACATGAAGTCTGCCAGGTTCATCAGCTGCGTGCGCATGGCCGGTCCGACCGTCAGATCGGTCATCATCGGATAGCTGCCGCCGTCGCACCACAAAAGCGGCGTGATGCACGAGCCCGCCACCGAGCCCGCCCACGTGCCGTTGTGCAGATGCGCTGGCTGCAGGCTCGCCTGCGGCGTGCCGAATTCCGCGTGGAACGCGGGCTTGCCCGAACTCCACATCGTTGCCGTCTGCGAAGCAATCGTGTTCGCCACGCCCAGTTTGTCGTTCTTGCTCGAATAGGAATCCGTCGTGCGCATGTCCTGTCCGATGTCGAAGCCCGCCTGGTCCACGCGCGAAATCGACATCGGGTACTTCGAGGCCGCGCCAAGACGGTACGGATCGTTCGCGGCAAAAAAGGTGCGCAGCGCCGCCGACCAGGTCGAACACTGCGCCGCGTTCTGCACGTAGCCGGTCGTGCCGTCGATTTCACATACCGCCACCCAGCCGATGATCGCGCGGCTGTAGCCCCAACGCGCCAGAACGTAGCGGTAATAATTTTTCTGCACGCGCCATTGCGGCGTATCGACGCCCGAGACGCTCGTCTTGTAAAAATCTGTCGCGCTGCACAGCGTCTTGTACGCATTGTTCTGCCAGCTCGCCGGCCAGCCCGAGGGAATTCCGTCGCAGAGCTGGTCATGTGCCCAGAGGGTCGGAAGCAGGTACACGCCGGCGACCTCTGCTCGCGCGATCACGCCGTCCAGGTACGCGCAGGAGGCCTGGTTGTAATGGCCCAGCCCGTCCACGACGTTTTCAATCGGCGCGCGCGGAATGTTGTCGCTTGGAATAATCCACGGCGAGGCCATCCAGAAGCTGAGCAGGTTCTCTTTCATCGCCGCCATGTCGCTGAACGCGGGCTGTTCCACGTTGTACTGCCAGCCGTTGTTGTGCCCGGTCGCGAAGCACAGCGAGCCGTTGCTGAAGCGCAGATAGCGCCCGTCGACCGCCGCAAATCCCGGCCAGGTTGAAGCCACCACATTGAATGCCGCCGCGGAGGTTGCCGCCGAGCCGCTCGCATCGCTGGCCGAAACCGTAAAAGTGTAGCTTCCAATCACCTTCGGCGAAAAACGCACGCGCCATCCCGTGCCATCGTAATATCCCGGCACCGTTGTCTGCGCTCCACCGGGCGCGCTGAATGTTGCGGTCAAGTTCAAGCCGCCGTACGCGGGATCCGGTTCAAAAAATTGCGTCGCGGTTACGCCGCTGAGCGTTACCAGCAACTCCACCTTGCCATACAGCGGCACTGCCGCTCCGCTTTCCGGAGCCTCGATTGTGACGGAGTCAATATTGATCGCCAGCGCAGAGCGCGCCAGGATCGCCAGGACTGCAATCATCAAAAAATGAGAACGCATGATCTCTCCGTTCCAAAAAATCGGCCGCTATTCGGAAAAACAAGGTGTCGAATCGTCGGATAGTTGAAGTATGAGTTCTTATACCCCTTTTCACAGATTGGCTATTTAATTATGTGTTAAAAACGAGGTGCAGTGCTGTCGGTTGCAGAAATTTTAGGCACGAAGTGCAGGCAGTTGAGATCGATTTTTGTCCAGTCTGCCTTCGGGCAAAGCAAAATCAGCAGCCGGTCGCCGGCGGCCGCGCGAAAATTCAGCGCCGTTTTTGCAAGCGAGCGATACGTGCTGATCGTTCGCGCCCACGGGCCGTCGGCTTCTTTGAAATCAAATTGCTTCAAGCACGGAAAAGCATCCGGCGACAAATCCGCGTCGAGCTGATACACGAACACATCAGCGTCAATGAGCAGACACGTCAGATGAGCCTCGCCGCGCGCGGCGCTCGCGACGCTGCACTCCCGCGGCCGCGTGGCGCGTTCCACTTCGGTAATGACTTTCGCCGAAGCGTTATCCGCACGAAAGGTCAGCGTGACGTGCGCGGGATCGGCAGGCACCGGACGCGTCAAGGGTTCAACGGCCTCGGCCGGCGGCGCGGGCAGCGGACTGAGCGCTGACGGAACCGGACGCGGCGGCGCTGCGGGCCTCGAAAGCCACCATCCCGCCAGCGCGATGAGAATCAGAAGGATTGCGGCCAGTTCTCGCATGCCGCACAGTTTAACGCCACACGCTCCGCATCGCTATAAATCTCCACGTTTGCTCGGGATCGTTGAAACTGGTAGCGAAAAAACCGGTGCCGAAAAAGTAACCGCGTCCGCCTTGCTTACGGCTTCGCATCCGCGGGCTTGATACCCTTCTTGAACGCGCCGAATTTTCCGACGAGTTCTACGTCGGCTTTGGCGGGAATTTTGTCTTCCAAGCCCACGCACCAATACACGGCGTTGACCAGCAGGCGGCGCAGGCCTTCGCTCTCGAGGTCGCTGTGGCCGGACATCTGGCCGCCCATCGTCGTGGTGAACACGCGCGATTCTTTTCCGGAGGCTCCTTTATAGGAGCGAATCCACGCCACGGGCAGCATCGGGTTGTTCTTGTCGGTCACCTTGCCGCTTTTCGGATCGGTGACGGGCTCGGCGGGCGGATCTTTCGGGTCCATTCCTTTGAGCACCTGGCCCAGGATCAATGGCGTGTTTTCCGGCGGGAAGGGCATGCGCACCTGGTAGACGTCGGTCGTGCCCCAGATGTCGCCGTCGGCGATGCCGCGCACGATCGGATGATCCTTCGCGCCCGGCGCGACAAGGCCGCGCGTGCTTTCCTTGCCGTGATGGCCGTAGTGATTGATCCACGTCTCGCCGAGAATCAGGCGCCCGAATCCGCCGTCGGGATCTTTGCTCGTCCACGTATATTTTTTGTAGGCGCTCTCTTCTTTGCCGAAATTGAACGCGTGCGTCGCGGTGCGCAGCCCGATGACGGGACGGCCCGATTCGCAGTAATCGAGAATATGCTTCATCTGCTCGTCCGGCAGCGCGCGGAAGCGCGTGAAGATGACCATCAGGTCGGCCTTATCGAGCGCTTCGAGTCCCGGAATGTTGTCCTTCGTGTTGGTGTCGATGACGCCGGTGGCCTTGTTGATCGCGAAGAGGACTGTGCATTTGAAGCCGTGGCGCTCAGCGAGAATCCGCGCCAGCACCGGCATGCCGTCCTCAGAAAAATATTCGTCGTCGCCGGTGACGAAAACGATGTGCTTGCCCTTGCCCGGGCCCTCCTTGCCCTCGTACACAACCCACGGATCCTCAGCGCGCGCCGCAGCGCCAAAACCGAGCACAGCAATGAAAAGAAGAATGGATTTCATGATTTTTCCTCGCGGGATAAAATACCTGCAGCAATTGTATTGAATTCACACTGGAATGCGAATCAATGCAGAACTCCGCGCCGCTGTGTCATCGCGTTGCAAAGTACAGCAGCGCGCTCAAGAGCGCCGCGATGGGCAGCGTCAGAATCCACGACAGCCCGATCTGCGCGAGGACTTTCGTGTTGGCCTTGCGCGTGATCAATCCCATTCCGGTAATGGCGCCGACGGATACGTGGGTTGTGGAAACTGGAACGCCGATTTTGCTGGCAAAAATGACCAGCACGGCCGTCACGAGATTCGCAGTGAAGCCCTGACCGTGATTCATCGGAGTGATTTTCTTGCTCATGGTCTCGGCCACGCGCCGGGCGTTGAGCAGGCCGCCGGCCATCATCGCCACCGCGACCGCGATCATTCCATACGAAATGCTCAGGGACTTGACGATGAGCAGCAGGGCCACGATTTTCGGCGTGTCGTTCATTCCGCGCGCGAAACAGACGGCGCCGGCGCTGAGAAAATGCGCCGAGTCGATCACGGGCTGGCAGGAGATTCCCAGGATCGATCCTTTGTATCTGCGGACGCAGTTTGCCGTGCTGTCCGTCGTCACCTCAAGTGTTTGCGCCGCCGCCGCCAAGCCGCCGCCGTTGGTCACGGGCGCGCTGGCCGCATCGACGCACACGCAACTTTCTTCGGTAACGCCGGAGACGGTTCGCAAGCCGTGGAAGACCAGATAAAGCAGACCGCCGAACACAACCGCGATCACCGGACTGATCAGGAGCGGCAAAAAGAATTTTGCGCCAAGTTGGCTGAAGTTCACTGCTGAGCCGACCGCCACGAGCCCTGCGCCGGTTAGTCCGCCGGTCAGTGCGTGCGTCGTCGAAATCGGAAACCCGGCGACGGTTGCGAGAATGACGGTCAGCGCCGCGCCCAGGCCGACTGAAAATAGAAACGCAGCAGAACCTGCAATGTCGTCCGGGACAAGTTTTCCGCCGGAGAAGTTCTTGACCAGCTCGCCGGCCATGAAAATCGCGCAGATCGAACCCGCCAGCGTCATAATGGTCGCCCAGCCGATCGCTTTCCGGTAATCGCATGCGCCGCTGCCGAAAAGCGTGGCGACGCCTTTGAAGTTGTCGTTGGCGCCGTTGGAGTACGCCAGGAACAGCGTCACCGGAACCAGCAGTGCGTAAAGCACGATTCCCCCTCCCCAGAAGTACGAATATGTACACCGGAAATAGTGGGAATGCGCGGAACGGTCAAACAAACTTTTGAGCGTTAATGGGACCTTTTCGGCGCACTGTCAAACGGTCTTTTGAGCGTTCGCGGAGCGCTTCTTTGCTGCGGGAAGGACGATTTTGCAGCAGCCGAAATTCAGCGCCGTGCCTTTGCCTGTCAGCACTTTCGGATTCAGCGAATAAAAAATGTTCTTCCCTTTGCGGCGCGTGCGGACGAGATTCGCTCGTCGCAGCACCGACAAATGATGCGAAACGTTGGCCAGTTCGGAGCGCAGCATCGCCGTGAGCTCGCTGACCGTGCGCGGCTGGGCCTGCAGGCACTCCACGATCTTCAGGCGCTCAGGATCGGCCAGCCCTTTCAGATAGCGCGAACAACTCTCGGCCTTAATGCGGTCGCTCATATTGATGAAGCATATAACACAGCAAGTCCTATTCAACGCATGGATCGCTCAAGACGCGTTTGGCGATTTACTGGCGAGTTTGAATGCTCTATATATTGCGGGAGCAAAGAGCTAACCGCCAAGAGCCAAGAGCCAAGAGCCAAGAGCCACAATGCTTCGCATTCTCAATTCGCAATCTCGCCAGAAAGAAGATTTCAAGCCGCTCAATCCGCAGCGCGTGACGATGTACACCTGCGGGCCGACGGTTTACGACAGCTTGCATCTGGGGCATGCTCGGGCGGCGATTACGCCAGACGTCGTGCGGCGCTACCTGGAGTACAAGGGCTACAACGTCCGCTACGTGATGAATTTCACCGACGTCGACGACAAGATCATCAAGCGCGCGATCGGCGAGAACACCGATTACCGCCAGATCACCGCGAAATACATCGATGAGTTCCACCGCCTGATGTTTTCGCTGAACGTCAAGCCCGCCGATGTCTATCCGCGCGCGACCGATCACATTCCCGAGATGATCGAGATCGTCGCGAAGCTGATCGAGAAAAAACACGCCTACATCGCGAGCGACGGCGACATCTATTTCGATACGTCCACCTACGCGCGCTACGGCGCGCTCAGCGGCCGCAAGCTGGACGAAGAGGAGGCCGGAATTTCGGGCCGCATCTCGTCAGAGCGCATGGCCGTGAAGAAAAACCAGGGCGATTTTGTGCTCTGGAAAATGAACAAGAATGACAAAGAGGAGATCGCCAAAGGCAAAGACCTCGTCCCCGGCTGGGAATCGCCGTGGGGCAAAGGGCGCCCGGGCTGGCACCTCGAATGCAGCGCGATGAGCCGCGCGTATTTGAGCGTGCCGTTCGATATTCACTGCGGCGGGCAGGATCTTCTTTTTCCGCATCACGAAGACGAAAAAGCGCAGACCGAGTGCGCGTATTGCGAGGAGCTCAAGAACGCCGAATCCGTTCA
>JADMIO011285577.1_pt1 | contig 98474 bp, 99 predicted proteins | sample 8958161 | NCBI WGS metagenome assembly JADMIO01 (sample SAMN16585339, study PRJNA669376) | soil metagenome | isolation source: Crop rotation soil | place: USA: Cullars Rotation, Alabama | collected 2011
GCCGCGACTTCAAGTCACGTGAATTCCAAGCTTCGGATCCCACTGTGCTGGAAAGAGCGTTGCCGGGCTTCGCGTCCCCAGTCTGGCGTACGCGTATCGTTTCGATGAGTTTGTCCCAGAGCGCCACGGCTTCTTCATCGGTGACACTGGGCTTGGTCCTCGCTGTCTTGTTGTTCTTCACACCGGAATCCAAGCGCACGTCGATCTGAGGCTGAAGCGGATCATGTAACGCGCCCAGGCTGTGAAAATGGAATTCGTGTGCCTCGGTATCGTCTTTGTACGCGGGCTTGCGCGCCACCATTTCAAAGCCTTTCCACGGACCCAACTGCCGCGGCCCGCGCCTAATGGTCGTGATGCGCGCATAGGCATCGCCATGTCCTTGCGCTTTCGCCAATTCCTCCCCCTCTTTCAGAGTCCGCTCGAGGCCGGCAGATTCCTCTAATTTATCCCGATTCTTGTGAACGTCAATTGAAAGATGGACATCCGGGAACTCCTTGAGACGGATACCGAATGTGACCCGTTCATATTCAAGTGCCATCGGAAGGAAACCGCCCTTGATACATGTACCGGGTTCTGCTGGAATCTCGTCGTCATCCCGCAGTCGCAGGTGCTTAGCGACATCGTTGAAAAGAGCCACATTGTAATCTTCATGCATTACACTTCCAACATGCTGGATAAACAAGTCCTTGCCGACGGGGACATACGAGTTGATGTAGTATCCAACCTGATCTTTTGAGTTGAAGGTGATTTTCTGACCAGGCACTATCCCGTCAACCACTTTTCCAAACAGGGGTAGGCTATCAATACCATTTCTTGTGAAATATTCTCGAGAAGTCTCCGCATCAAGGAGATCCCTGGCTATAAGTCGCGCGATATTCTCGCCTTCGCCCGGCAAATATGAGATAAACGGTCCGGCCTCGGCAGGACCGAACACCACCGTTGCGCTTTCCGGGATTTGAATCACGAAACGGCCGAAGCAGACGTTTTTCGTTTTTTTAAACAACGTTTGCAATCGGGGGGACAAGGAAGTCATATTGGGGCTCTTCAAAGATTCAGGAGTTCGGCCGCAGGCGCCGAAACAAATTGCGGAGGTAACCAAGATCGCTCGCAAAACCAATGGGCACACATACCGGGGGGATCGGAAATTATTCATTTGCTCCACTTCATTGTCGATGCGATCTGGATCAGGCTATAGAGCGTGGAAGCCAGGGCAGCCGTATCCTTATAGCTGTTTTGGTGCTCATAGCCGATTTGGCGAAATATACCCTTAAACTTTCCGCTTCGAAGCTGATGATCTGCTGAGTACATCGGCACCGTTTGATCGCCAGGGTCCGCGGCTGGAGCCATAGTGCAAGCGAACCGCGGCCCTGACTCCCCGGCGCGAGCCGGATGCGCAGGGTCGACTAAACTTAGCGTACCTTGATCGCTGTCGGCGACGAGCTTTAATTGATCAACATTTGTCAGTGCCGCCCGATCATCAATTGCCCACACCACGCGGTGCCATGCCGCCCGCTTTGGGTCTGCCCCAAAGTGCGCATAGCTCTGGTCATGATAGGTACCGTTAACGTCGTTGTGAAACTCCTTGGCGAGCTCCAAGAGCCTGCACGTATTTTTAAAGGTGGGACCATTTACAATTCCAGCCGGATTCAATGCCCTCGCGTCCAACAAGCCATACCACTTATCCTTCAGCTTATAGATTTCTTCGTAGGGATCGCCTTTTGTCGGGAGACTCTTGATAGTCACTCCTTTGTGTTTTACCTGCAACCAGTTGTTCCCATATGCCTGGCTGGGCAGTAGCTCCAGTCCACCTTGGGCATTCCCAAGAACGGCCGTCATGAGCGTCCCCTTGTTCCCAATAACTTTCGCCGCAATATCGTCACCCTCTACCCCACAGCGCATGCGCTTGTAAGCCGCGCCAGCACCTATAGCCGGCATCACTCCATGTACGATCCCCAGAACCTTGTCGTTGAGCTTGCCCATTTCCGGATGAATGACTGCCCGTGCGACCAAGCCCCCCATTGAGTGCGTTACCAAAATGACCTTCTCGCATTGGAAGCCTTGATTTTCATAATTTTTCATGAGGCCCGTGATGCGTTTTGCGATAACAATACCTGATTCCCTATTCCCTCTAAGCCAGTTGTATCCCATGGCATGAACTGGAAACCAAACGCCTTTAACCGCCGCCCTGAAGGTCTCCTCGTCTAGCGCCTTGAGAGCGGGCTGTGTATGCGCCGCCCACGTCGATGGAGCAACGCCAACGACGTCCATCCATCGCTGGTCGACTTTGCCAGCCCGGTATGGCGCATTTAGACGTGATTCACACTTTAGCAACAACTGACTGTAACTACTGAACAGCACTTCGCCCCAACCCCGCTCACGCGCTTTTTGCGCCGCCGTCTTGGTTACTTTTCCCTTTACAGGTCGATCACTCATAAGAAGTGGCCAGTCGCCACCGGCCTCCGACCACATGTAAAGACCTTCGCCAAAGCTCACCGCGTCGTTCCGCTCGTCCGATGTTTCATCCGGATCACCTGTCGGATTCCCGACCGGATCGTACATATCCAACTCCGTTTGCGCGGGATCGAGACGGAGTTGCCTTTGCGCCGCAGTATGGTTACGCATCGCAGCAGTCGCCAATAAATGATCCGGCCGCCAAGCGAGATTACTATCCTGTCCCAGGTCTGCCTGCCGTACTGCGCTCATGCGCAAGTTGGAGCCCATAGTGCCCGGTAAAAAAATGACGGGCAACGCTCGGCGGGGTGGAATGCTGACCACTTGTGGAATACGGTCCTGGCTCGGAGTGACGAAGCCGTCCGCCACAGTACCTTGCTCCCAAGCCGGGTTCACGGGTAATTTATAACCTGGAAAACTGTATTCATCTGCCATTTTGTGCTATGCCTCGGATGCCATGCATAGAAATTCGACCACCACTATTCGTTAAGTGCCTTGATCGCAAACTGACCAAAAGGAATTGATGACTTCAGTATTTGCGTCAATCCCTTGGCATCAGTCGTTCCTTCAAAGACCTGACCATCCTCCATGGTGGCTTGATAGCGTTGATTCGCGAGCGGTTCGCCGGTATTGAAATCGACAACGCGTACATGCTGATCATGGACAGATATGCTTTGCGGCATTTGCATTGATGTCGGCGCGCCATCGCCCGGACCAGTGAACACCACCTTAGCCGACTTCACACTGTAACTGCCGGTACATTGGTGTGAAATCGTGCCACCACCGTAAGTGGCTTGCGCGCCCTGGGTAATAACAGTCACTTTGGGCGCTTGTAAGACAATCTCGTCCGTCGCGCTAAGGACGATGCGCTTTGCCGACGTGATTTCAACATTGTCCTCATGGGCTTGAATCTCAACCTTTCCGCTGGCCGCTATGAGCTTCATGCCGAGCCTGTGGGCGAATAGGCTGATGCTTTGCATCGCATGAAGCATCAACTTGCGCCCAGTCGACAACTGCGTATTTCCCACGCTGACAACATCCACATGGGTTTGTGCGCCAATAGATATGTTGGAGCGACTGCCGAGCAGCAAGCCAGCCGGTGCTTCAACGGCAACGATAGGCTGCCTGCCATCTGTATTTTGTTTGCCGTCGTCTGTATTGCTGCCGTTTTCCCACTGTGCTACATGCCCTGCCAATTGCGCCAACGGTTCGCCGTCCGTGGCACCAGCGCTGTGCGTGTCGGCCAGCTCGGCAAGCTGCCTTTGAATCGACTTGAGCGCTTCCGCGATGCCGTTCAGGCCGTCGCGTTCCAGTTGCCGACCGGCGACGCGAAGGCTCGCATCGGCGCTGATCAAGACACCCTGTCCACCGCGAATAGCGACGGCACGGTCACTGCGCAATTCTGCCCCCTCGCCACGCGCATCGGCCTTGCCATCGTGCCGGGGATGGGTCAGGTAGCCAAGATTGAGCTCGCTGTGTCCGTGCTCACTTTCCAGTTGCGCGCTTATCTGCCCAGGCGTGTCATCCATACGCAGCTGATTGGACCTCTGTCCACTGACTTCCTTGGATACGATCCCCGACAGGTGCTTATCGCCGGGTAGTACGCTGGTATGACTGAAAGCAGGCGGTGGCCGTTTGGCGTTGTGAACGCGGCCGACAATAATCGGCTTATCCGGATCGCCACCAAGGAAGATCGCCAAAAGTTCGTCGCCTGCACGGGGCAAACAGATCGCGCCAAAACGCTCACCCGCCCAGTTACTGGCCGGACGCAAGTACGCCGAGTCGCGGTCACTGTCGGATGCGCCCGCACCCTGCGCGTGCTCGTGGTCCTTCACACGGCATGCCGGAAAGCGCACCTTGATACGCCCGAACTCATCGCAATGGATTTCTTCATTGACGGCACCGACCACTATCACGGTTTGCGCTTCGGTGCGAGGCAGATCGATGCGGGGATCGTAGGCAGGCACGATAGGAACGCCGCGCCGCACGCAGGTGAAGCGGTTGGTAAAACGAACACCCCGTTCAGCGCTAGCCTGTTCGAGACCGTCGCTGTCGCGGTTCCAGTGGTTCAAAGCAAACAGGCGGGACACCCTGTCGCTGAGCGTCTTGGGGAGATTGTTCTCGGCCTCGATGCGCAGTTCGGTGACGACAAACTCACGTTCCTCGGCTGGGTGGGAATCGATTTCCGGGTGGCCCTCCATACATCGCCATTGGCCGACGAACGTATTGCGGTCTCCGCTTTCGCCCCGAAAGAACTTCGCCTCGTATTCCTTTCGCTGCATGCGTAGTGCACCCAGGCTATGGTAGTCGGTAGCATCATCGCCCGCGTGCGGAACGTCGATCAGGTAGTCGTCAAGGCTAGCCGCAAACTGGTTGCCAAGGGCGCCCTGGTCATTGCTACTCATGTCCGCGCTTCCCATAGACCATGCTTGGGCATAGTCCCAGCTACGACGAGTGACTCTGCCCGCTGTCAAAGTGCGCACCGCATGCCAACTGGTGATGCTGTCGCGCTTTTCCGTGCCGCCGTCGCGGTGGTAACGAATGGCGCCGGCAGCGTTCTCCTTGAGCGACATGGAGTCGTCGAACAGAACCAAGGTGTGGACGGGCGACTCGCCGCTCCCCTTTTCCGTAGCCGCTCCAGGCTGGACGAACCATGCAATACCGCGCCGTTTCCACAAGCGCCGCAGGAATGCCGCATTCGATTCGTTGTACTGCATCGTGAACTCACGCTGCGGATAACTTTTCAAGAGCCCGATGTCGAAATTGAATGCGCGCGCCACCACCGGATTGGCTTCGCGCCATTCCCGCAAAATGATGTTGGTGATATCGACTTCGCTGGCATTGCGAAAAACGCGGGTGTTACAGGTATTCTCGAGGAGCGAGAGAGCGTCGCGCACGATCAACTGATAGGTGGCTAGGCCTCCATCGCCATGCCCTTCAACTGCGGCACCGACAATGCCGCACACCGAACGGAGTCCGCCAGTGTCGGTCACGAACTGCAATTCGACAGGGTTGGCGATGAACTGCTTCAACTGCATGCCGGCGCGGGTGGACACGCACAACAAAGAATATTCGATTCCGCCACAGATCGTTTCGACCCCGCTTACCTGCTTTACCAGCAACAGATCATCGACGACACCTTTCTCACTAGACAGCCTCAATCGGATGGGTCGGTTCGCCTCGGTCAGGCCAGTCAATTCGACAGGTAAATGGATTAAGTTCATGAATGAAACCCTGAAGGTAGGGACGCTTGTGCTAACGCGGCGGAGCAAGCACTGCTCGACGAATGAAGCGCTAATTAAGTTGCCGTAAATATTGGCTACATATACATCAATCAATGACGCGTATTTGATCGCCGGGTCTTCTCAAAGTCACCCTGAGGCACAGAACTTCGAGAGAGACCAATTTGGACCACTCCTGCTTTTCCGTTTTGCGCTGCATCAACATTTTCGGCCACTATTGGCGCGCCTAGTCCATTAGCAAGCGTTGGCGCCTAAACCGATATGTGCGCCAAGGAGGAGTGAAGAAGTTCATCGCCTTGAGGAGTGGCATGTATGCCACGAGATCTCCCCCTTGAGCGGCGGGCGAGCCACTGTCAGGCGAAGAGCAGCGGAATTGAAGAGAGCCGTCGAGTCAGACAGTGGGCGCTGCGTCACTGACGCCACCATTTTTGAACGTGCGCGATGAAGGCACTACGCCGGATTTGAACATTTGCATTGCCAGCGCAGAGAAACTGCCTGTTGGTCCGCACACGATCTATGCCTATACTTCTACAGCGAATGACATCTGCCCTGCGCGCATTGCAGCCCCTAATATGCTGGCGCCCAAGCGAATCAGCGCGCAAGTTCCTAGCTCTTCATAGGAAAAATTACACTTCTTATTCGATGGCGGGCGCAAAGGAATTCAAGGGGCTTCTGTGGGTTCGCGAGACGTTTTTCGCTTAGGCCGCTGGCACGCATTTCGGTGAGAAGAAGAGGCGCGCGGAATGCACTTTATCGACATGACACTGGGGTGTGACCGGAACTCAGTCCGGATCAGGGTCCGTCAACCATTCCGTGAACGCAAGTCGCAGAAGGGCTTCTTGATCCTGTCGGTAGCCAGGTACAACGATGAACGATCCCGAGCTCAACATCAACTCAATTTCTGGACGATCAAAAGATTGACCCAGTGCGCGGAAATCCTGGTGCCAAACAGCGAGACGATCATCCGATGTCTCGAAAATATACCACTCACAAGTTCTTGAATACCTAAGGTAGGCCATGGCCGTAATCCTACATGCGGGGAAATTGCTGAGTTCATGCTGCGTCGAGTAGTCACAGCCTGCTTTTGACTTACACGTAAATATGGATTACCGTCAGGGCGGTTTCAATTACTTTAACCACTCGTCAAGGCAACCATGAAAATGCACCAATTTCCTGTCACCGTGCTGGCATCGATCTTCATCGTTTTCCCTGCTGCGCTAGCAACTGCGGCAGAAGTAAAGCCGGTCGCGACCGAGGTTCAAGCAAGCGCCTCGGTTCCCGTGACCGCAAAAGGTGTCACCAAGACCCGCACCAAGTCGAACAATTCCAACGATGCGGTAGCGCCAGTCCCTGCCGAGCCTGGTGCTCAAAAAGACGGCGCGCCAAAGACGAAATCAAATATCAAGAACGACTAGGTTGTGCGACCGCGCAGCTGCTAGCCTCAGTTAGCAGCTGCCTCAGGCAATTTCCAAACGAATTTTTCAATTGCGCGATCGAACTCGTCAGTGAGTTCCTTGTACGGGCTTTGCTTTGGCCTTTCAGCAAGACGATGAAACGGTAGGGTCCGTGTGCGGCAACGTAGCTGATCGCGCGCATGCCGGTCGGCAGTATCCCTTCATAGCGTGCTCCGTCAACGCCACCGACCTTGACCGCCTTGGCATCCTTGGCGCCTAGGGTCTTGTCGTAGGGGTTGCCCAACTTGACGACAGCATCCATGGCGTCGAACGGCTTTCCGTCAGGCTCCGCATAATTCCAGGTGACGATGTAGACCGCGCGCGGCAGATCGTTCGCCTTGGAAAATACGATGAGGCCGCCTGGCTTGCCCGCCTTGTCGGGTTTCTCGTCACGGTCCAATACCGCCAGGCCATCTGGAACGAGCAAGGTACCGATGGTGGTGGTGACCGTTTCAGCAAAGCCGATGGCAGGGATCAGCAAAAATAAGGTCATCAACAGTTTGCGAAGCATGTTCATGGTGTCCTTGTTCGAAATCGTCGACTCTGAAAAATCAAAAGTTCTGTAGTTACTTCGGCAGCTGCTTCCAATAGCGCATCAGCGTGCGCAGGGCTTCCGGCTTGTTCAAGGGTGTAAAGCCGCCCGCCTGATCCTTGGTGTTCAGACCATGGCAGGATGCGCAGGTGCGGATCTCGCCCGGCTGGAAGGTCAACCAATTGCGTTCGCGGACCACCGCCTTGCCGGCGGCATCGGTCAACTGCCAGGTCATCGCACGGCGCGCCGGGACGAAAGCCGCGCTGGAACCATCGGCACCCAACTTCACGCTGCCGGTCGGCGCACCAGGGTTGGCCGGGTTGGTGGCCTTTGGATCATGCATCGCCTGCGCCAGTGGACGGCGTCCTTCACGCGGCGAGGTGGCGCCGCCATAGCCGCGAATCTGGTCGGCCTGGAACATCTGCAAATGGCTGATGTCGTAGACCTTGCCGCCGTCACCAGTCTTGGTCACGCCGCCCGGCACGTGCAGATTGAATGGCTGCTGCTTTTCACCGCGATCACGGCTGGTGTTGTCACGCGTGACGATCAGCGCCAGGTTGTTGGCGGTGAGCCAGGCGCGCAATTGGGTCTCGTCCACGCTTTCTTCTAGCAGTACCGCGCGTTCCGGTGCTTCCAGTGCGTCGCTGCGGCGCGCAGGCTTGGCGCGCGGCGCCACTTCGACCGGGTCCAGCTCCCACAGCATGCCATCAAAATCGACGCGAGAATCCGGGTCCCAGAACCACAGCGTCTTGCGCGTACCCGCCGTCAGGGCCTGGTCGGCAGTGAAGTATGCACCGGTGGCCTTGAGGGACTTCAGGCGCAGCTGATAGCGATAGTGCGGCACTGCGCGCGTACCGTCGTTCTGGTCAAGGCGCGTTTCAGCCGTGTGCACTGCCACCAGCGAGCCGTCCGACAGCGGCAGCGGATTGCGGTACATGCCGCTGTGATTGGCGCTTGGTGTGGCACCATCCACTGTGAAGCCTGCCGTGTCGGGATGGGTCACTGCCGTAATGACCATGGTCTCGGCGTTGAGCGATGGCCCGCCGGTGAAGCGCACGATTTGATTGGAACCGGCGGTGCCGAATTCACGCACGTTGCTGCCGTAGTAGACGCCTGGGTGCAGCGGGTCTTCGCGCATGTGGAACAGGCCACCGTCCGAGTGGAGCAATGTGCGATTGGCGAAGATCGACTCGATGCTGTAGTCGCTCAGGCTAGGATCGTTCTTGAAGGTGCGCGGAATATACCCGGGCCCAAATTCGTGGCGGCCCACGTGGTTGAGGGTTTCTTCCGACGTGCCGTCTTCATTGACCTGCCAGGGCATGAAGTGGTTGAAGGTGTGGCCGTTGATTTGGTTGGCGATATTTTCCGGGTTGGTGTCGCTGCGCGGCTCGGGGAACACTTCATTTTGCAGGGCCAGGCGCGCGGCGCCTACGGTTTCGTCGGCATACAAGAACGATCCGTTAGGCGGGCTGCCCGGCGATGCGCGGTCGGCGTCGGCCTGCTGGTCTTGCTGCAAATGGTCCCAGCGCGTGAAGATGACGCGTCCGAAGCTGTCGATCGATGGGCTGAAGGCGCCACTGACGGTGTGATTAAGCAGGCGCAGGTCGCCACTGGCCGGGTCCAGGCTCCAGATGCCGGTCACGATGGCCGCGCTCTCGTATTCGTCGAGCTGGGGATACAAATGCGCTTCGCCGGTACGCGGACGGTCCGAGGTGAACATGATGCGCTCGTCACTGGCGTAGAAGGGCGACACATTATTGAAACCAGTCGGTTGGCGCGCCACCTTGGTGATATGGGCGGTGCCGCCCTTCTCCAGACCTGTCACTTCGTACAACTGCCATTGAAACTGACGCACTTCGTATTGGGTGGCGGGCGAGCCGACCACCATGCTGAACACGGCCTTGGTTCCGCTCCAGTGGACGGCCGGTTCGCGCACTGCGATGGATGTACTTCCCTGGAAACCGGTGGCGCCGAAGCCTGCTTCCTGGGTCAGGTTGCGCACGCTGCCATCGGGATAGCGGATCATCAAGTCGCCACCACGCGGCACGGCCTGCGGTGTGGCGAGGTGGTTGCCAAAGGTAGTCGTGCGGCTGGCAAAGCCGGAGATCGGCACCTGGGTCACGTACATGATGGGGTAACTGCCCACCACCACAGGTGGCGCGACCACGATGGTGGTGCTGGCCGTCTTGGTGCCTTGCGCGTTGGTCGCGCTTAAGGTGTAGGTGATCGCTGCAGCCGCATTGACGGTCTTGCTGCTCATGCCGGTAACGTCGCCCACACCCTGGTCGATGGTGACGGATGTGGCGCCGGTGACGTTCCAGGTCAAGGCAAAGTTCTGGCCGGCGTTGACGATGCCGGGATCGGCCGTAAAGCTGGCGATGACGGGCGCTGCGGTTGGCGGCGGTGTCGGCGTTGGTGTGGGCGTCGGCGTCGGTGTGGGAGTCGGTGTCGGCGTTGGTGTGGGCGTCGTGCCTCCGCCGCCACCGCCTCCACAGGCAACCAGCCCGCTCAGAACGAGAATCGACAAAAGACGAGGGGCGAGACGAACCATGTGCATGACTCCGGGAAAAGAGCCAGCAAGGTTGGAAGGTGGTAAATACAGGCTCGGCGTTATGTTACTGCAATATTTACTGAATGTAATTCGGTTTTTTGCCACAAGGCATCTTTGGCGGCGCCGACCGCCAAAATGTGACATGACGCGGCCTGGCTGCACTGCCAGGCCGGTTCACACTCATGCTATCCGAGCAAGTTGAAATCCGCCCGATAAACAACACTCTGTGCGCCCCGCTTCTGGGCGTCGAGGTACATCATTTGCTTGCCGACCGCGCCGTGCTCGACCTCGTAGGTGCCGCTGGCCAAGGCATCTTCGCTGCGTCCTGAAAAGCTCAAGCTGAACTGCTGCCCTGCGTGGTCGCGCGCCTTTTGTACCTTGACCAGCTGCACGGTAATCCCGCGCACGCCGTCATAGATATTGAAGGACTCGTTGAGCAGGCTCGCAAAGCCCTGCGCGTTGACGGACACGGTGCCCTTGCCGCCCAGGGCAGTAGCGGCCAGCGCCGCTGTGGTGCCCATGCCGGCATAGGCTGCAGCGCCCACGCCGCTTACGATGAAAAGTCGCCTTTGCATAATCAATCCCCTGTCGATGTGTGGGTGCTTACGAGCGCGGCGGGAAAATTCCCTGCAGCGCGATAATGAAGGTGAGCGAGAGATAGGGCTGCCGGTTCTCATGCGGCGCATTCGCGCCATTTGGCCCCAGTACGCCTGGCCCCATATTGGCCAACATGCTGGCATCGTGATACGGCGGGTTGGGGGCGTTGACGGTGGCAAGCATGTTGCCGTTGGCCGCAGTCGCGCTGGCCACGCTGCTGCTGGCCGTCAAGGCGTGGCTGTGTGCCGGCATTTCGCTCGGCTGCAGGCTGTGCGCCGCCTCGCCGCCCATTTCGCCCACCACGCGTTCGCTGAGACCCGGGCCCTGCCCCGGCTGCAAGGGGGTGCGGGCACGCAGATCGGGCAAGCCGAAATTGCTGATGCCATTGCCGCCATACATCGTACCGAGCAGGGAAAACAGGGCAGTATTCTGCGAAATCGGCAGTAACTGCCCTTCGCAAAACGCCCACCCTGTCGGCGCGAAATTGCCCGCAAACATGCGTACTTCTGCAACAAAAGGATCTGCCACAATGCTCTCCTTAGGCTTGGGACGGGAAGACCCCGAACAGGCTGATGATGAAATTAAGTCCCAGGAATGGGGCCATATTATTGTGGGGCTGCGAGCCGCCGGCCGCGGCAATCAAGCCTGGCGCCATCGGCGTGGGGCTGCCCGCTGGTGCATACAGGCGCGGCTTAATCGAGGAGCCGGGCACATAGGCTGTTGGTCCCGTGATATCGATCGCAGCAACCGCGGCTGCCGGCGCGCTGGCACTGGCGCCAAGCAGGTGCGTATGCGATGGCAGTTGCGCGGTGGTCAGGGTCACGCTTTCCGTGCCGCCCAGTTCGCCCAGTATGTGGCCATTGCCGTTGTGGATAGGCACGCGACCGCGGAAGTCGGGTAAGGCGAAGGTCGATTCGCCATCGCCGCCATAGGTGGTCCCGATCAGAACAAACAGCACTTCGTTTTCTGCAATTGAGAGCAGGCTGCCGTCGCAAAATCTCCAGCCATTGGGCGGGAAATTGCCAGCAAACATGCGGATTTCACCAACGTACATAAGATCTCTCCTGTACCGGGGTACCCGGATTAATTACGACTTGGGAAAATGCCCTCGAGGGCGATCTGGAAGTTCGACACCGCGTAGGGCTGCATATTGTTATGCGGCTGTCCGGCACCGGTCGGGCTGACCGAACTTGGGTGCAGCGAAGCGCTGCCATCAATCGGGCGGAACATATTGGTACCGTTTTGTTCAACCGAGCCGAAGGCGTGCCCGGCTGGGCTGGTGGCGTGGGTGTTGCTGTCGGACGCTTGCAAGGTGTGGCCGTGGGCCGGCATGTCAGCCAGCGTCAGCGTGACCGCTTCCGCGCCGCCGCGGCTGCCAGCCTCGCTAGGATTGTGCACTGGCATGCGACCGCGCAGGTCCGGCAAGGCAAAATTGGTGCGGCCATCGCCACCATACTGCGTGCCCAGCAGAGCAAACAGGGCTTGGTTCTGATTGATGGGCAGCAGTTGGCCATTGCACAGCGCCCAGCCTCGAATCGGAAAAGCAAAACTGACGAGACGAATCTCACCCAAGAACGGCTCCATAACTACTCCTCGTAACAGGTGGGGAATACATGACGGGCATGCACAGCGGCACGCCCTTGCAAGGCGGATAGGCTTAGCGCTGGCGTCGGCGGCGCGTCAAGGCCAGCGCAGCAGCGGCTGCGGCGAGCATCAGCGGCGTGGCAGGTTCAGGCACCGTGTGGGGATCGTCGCTGGCAATGAGGGATACATTGTCGAGCTGGTTGAAATCGAAGGCGTTCAAATTGGAGAACTGCAGCATGGTTGTGCTGCCGGGGCCGCCGATCAGACCGCCGATGATGAAGTGCGTCCAGTCGCCAACCGTATTCATTTGCAGGAACACGTTGGTGCCGCCAAAATCAACCGAGGCCATGTTGGACGCGGTGTTGGTACTGGTGCTATAGCGCTGCAGATCGAATTCAAGCACATACAGGGCGCCAGCGGTGGTGGCAATGCTTTGTGCGAGCAAGCCAGCGTTGGCGGCGGCACCGTCGTAAAAGACTTGGCCAGGGCGGGCATTGGGCGAACCGATGTAGTCGGCATCGACGCCAAAATAGTTGTCGCCGCCGGAGTAACTCCAGCCGGGCACCGTGCCGGGACCGGCGACGGACAGCTCAAAGTCACCGTTCTGCACCAGATTGACGGGCGTGGCCCAGGCAAGTTGCGCGCATATGCTGAGCAAGACTGCAATGCTAAAGTTTTTCATGGTTGTCCTTGGGCGGAACTACACAGAAGTCATCTCGTCGAGATTAAGTATTGACAATGTAACACTACTTATTCGATCAAAACGATATAAAAATTATATTTATTTTTATGCTTGTTGCATCAAAGTGCTTGATCTTTTTCAAAAATGGGCGTGATGACCTACACTGCCCCTTTTGCGCAACCCGAAGCCAACCATGCACCACGCCATCCCTGCCGACATCCATGCCGAGATCATGACCCGCCTTGCGCGCACCGAACGCGAGGAAGGCGTGCGCATCGTCCTGGCCGTTGAATCGGGCAGCCGGGCGTGGGGATTTCATTCGCCCAACAGCGATTACGACGTGCGTTTCATCTACGCGCGGCCTGCGGACGACTATCTGGCCGTCAACTTGGAAGAACAGCGCGACGTCATCGAGTATCCGATTGTTGACGACATCGACCTCAATGGATGGGATGTGCGCAAAGCCTTGCGCCTGTTCTGGAAGTCAAACCCGGCCTTTGTCGAATGGATACAGTCGCCTATCATCTATCAGGCACATGGCGGCTTTGCAGAAGGCGCACGATCCCTCCTGACCGCCATGTATCAGGTCGAGCATGGTCTTTATCACTACCGCAGCATGGCCAAGACCAATTACCGCGGCTATCTGCGGGCCGACATGGTGCCGCTCAAAAAGTACTTCTACGTGCTGCGTCCCTTGCTGGCCGTGCGCTGGCTGGAACGCTATGGCACAGCAGCGCCCATCGAGTTCGACAAAATGCTGCATCTGATCGACGAGATGCCTAGATTGCAGGAGGCCATACAGGCCCTGCTCGTGCGCAAAATGGCAGCGGAAGAAATGGGCCTGTCGGCGCCCGTGCCCAGCATCCATGCCTTCATCGAGCAGGAACTGCAAAGGCTGGAAGCGCTCAACCCCGGCCGCGGCGAGAAGATCGAACGCGCCAGCCTGCTCACCGATCTGTTCCGCGCCACGCTGGCAGAGGCGCCCCGCACGCGCGCCTGAGCACGTCGTTGCCCGTCAATGCTTCGCGTGTGCCTCTCGCCCAGCAGCGAGCTTGATCGCGGTGTAGATCGAATACAGGGCAGCCAGGCCGACCACCACGTACACCACGCGTGAGGTCGGTGATTGCGTACCGAACAGGCGCGCCACCAGATCGTAGTTCACCAGCCCGACCAGTCCCCAATTCAAACCGCCGACGATCATCAAGACCATGGCCACCCAGTCCAGCGCGTTGAGCGTGGCCTTGTGCAGCGTGCCCGCTGCGGCGCGCCGGTCGGAAATGTGCCTGCGTTCATTTGAAGGGGTGATTATCGTTGCCATCGTTATCTCCTTGTGGATGCTAGCGCTATAGATGACGCTGCCGGCGGCAGCGGACCGTACCCGCAAGCTGCGGGCTTCTAGCTACGACAGCAAAATCTGGCCCAAGTTTGGTCGAAGTGCAGACTTTCTGCAGCAGCGAGCTGCCTGAACTGCAAGACCTTGCAGGACAGTAGGTGCGGCAAGGGAGGCGTTCGGAGGAATGAGGTGCACGCAGGACGCGGCACCTGTAAGGCTAAGCCTGCCGGCACTGAGGCCGGCAGGCATATTTTGCTACTTTAGCGCACGCGGCGCAGCGACGAGATGGCGTTGTTCAGATTGCCCAGTTGCTCGTACTTGCCTGGTCCCAGGACTTGGCACTGTCCACGGAAGTCGGCGTGCTGGCAGATTTCCCAGTTGCCGCTATAGATGATCAGCGAGCCGGCGCGGTCGTTGAAATTAAACTCATTCAAGGTGCGCACTTCATCCTTGATCGGCAGGCGCTCACCGCCAAAGCCAGGCGCCGAGAACAGTTCCACGCCTTCGCGACGTTCATAGTCATCGCGCCGACCACGGCCACGACCACGGTCAACCTCGACCACGCGCGCCGAGGTAATTGCCCGGTTGAAGGTACGCTCCAGGTTCGGGTATTCGCCTGGACCGAAGACCTTGCACTGGCCGCCGAAGTCCTTGTGGACACAGAATTCCCAGCTACCGGACTGAATCACCATCGATTGCGTACGGTCGTTAAAGCCCTGCCCCACCAGCGAGTTGGTGTCGCCCTGCAGTTCGATGGACCGGCCACGCATATTGCCGTCCTCGAACAGCAGCACCGAAGGACCATGGCCGCGACCGCGGTTGTCGCCACGATTGTCGTTGCGGTAGTCGCCGCGGTTGTCGCCACGGTTGTCTCCGCGATTATCGCCCCAGCCACTGTTGCGGCCATCGTCGCGGCGAGCACCGACCTCACGGGCCGAGGAGATCGCATTGTTCATACGGTCCAGATTCGGATACTCGCCCGGCTCGAACACGCGGCACTCGTTACGGAATTCAGAATCCACGCACACTTCCCAGCGTCCCGAACGCACCACCATGCTGGAGGCCGCGTCGTTAAAGCCGAAGGGCACGAGGTCGCGCGTTTCGCCACGCAGCGTCAGTTCGCGCCCCTGAAAGCCTGGCGCGGCATACAGTATCAATTCGCCAGCGCTGGCAGCAGCTTGTGAGAGCCATGCGGCAGAGAGGAAAAGGGCTAGCTTGAGGTGGCGCTTCGACATGATGAATTCCTTCGTGAATGAAGTCGGTATTGTGAGGCTTACAACGGGCCAACCGCCAGTGCCGTTGTCACGAATGTTGTAACAAATTCCTACCCAGGGTGCAGGGGAGCGCAGCCACAGAATTGTCAGTAGAATCACATCTTACGCCTAAAAATCCTACCTATGCCACCCACTACTGCCCTCCCCGCTTACACCGTGCGCTCCGAGATGAGTGCGCTGTGGCGCCTGTCCTGGCCCATGCTCGCTGGGCAACTGGCGACTGTGGGCATGGGCGTGGCCGACGTTGCCATGACCGGCCATGTCAGCGCGTCCGAACTGGCTGCCGTGTCGCTGGGAGCGTCCGTGTGGTCCATCATCCTGGTGACCGTGATGGGCGTGATGATGGCCATTAATACCGTCGTCGCCCATGAGACGGGCGCGGCCGAATTCGAACGCATTCCCCATGTGGTGCGCCAGGCGCTGTGGAAAGGCGTGGGCGTGGGCTTGATCGCCTGCCTCATCACCAACCTGGCCACGCTGGTGTTCGACCATATCGGCCTTGAGGCGCAGGTCAACGCCAACGCCTCCATGTTCGTACACGTGATCAGCCTTGGCATGCCGGCGTTTGCCTGCTACCGCGCGCTGTATGGCTACACCACCAGCATCAACCAGACCAAGCCGATCATGGTGATTGCCTTCCTCGGCCTGTTGTTCAATGTGTTCGTCAACTGGCTGCTCATTTACGGCAACTGGGGCATGCCCAAGTTGGGCGGCGTTGGTTGCGCGGTGTCGACCGCGATGGGCATGTGGCTGATGTTGGGCGCCATGCTGTTCTGGATACGCAGCGCGCCGGCCTACCGCCAGACCTACCCTTTCACCCACTGGGAGTGGCCCAACTGGCGCGAGATCGCCAGCATGCTGCGCTTAGGGGTACCAATCGGCATCACCTATTTTGCCGAAGTCAGTGCCTTCGGCGCGGTCAGCCTGCTGGTCGCGCGCTTTGGCGTGGTGCAGGTCTCGGCGCACCAGATCGCCCTCAATTTCGCCTCACTCGTGTTCATGGTGCCCCTCAGTTTTGGCGTCGGTTTGATCACGCGCGTGGGCCAGGCGCTGGGTGAAGGCAATCCACGACGGGCCCGCTTTGCGGCCTGGGTCGGGGTGGCGATGGCGCTGGGATTCTCGGTGCTCTCGGCCCTGTTCATCCTGCTGTTTCGCTGGCAGATCGCGCGCGCTTACACCTCGGACCCGGCGGTGCAGGCGCTGTGCGTGCAGTTGCTGCTGTTTGCGGCGCTGTTTCAACTTTCGGACGCAACCCAGGTCGCCACCTCCAGCGCCATTCGCGGCTACAAGGTCACGCGCCAGCCGATGCAGATCCAGGTGCTGGCGTTCTGGGGCTTTGCGCTTCCGGTTGGCTGCGTGCTGGGACTGGCGCCAAGCTGGTTTGCCTGGTCGCCGGCGCAGCCGATGGCAGCGAACGGCTTCTGGATAGGCCTGGTGCTGGGGCTGACCATTGCCGCCGTCCTGCTCACCTGGGCATTGGCGCGTCTGTCGCACCAGCGCTTGCCGGCCCATTGAGGACCCGATGACAATGCGGGCGGCCGAGCTGTCAGTACTGACCTTTCGCGCCGACTCTGGTATCGTCCGCAGTTCTTTCCGACTTCCACAGCGAGACTTGCCATGCGTTTTATGCTTTGCCTCCTAGCCGCCCTGTCAACAGCTCCCGCATCCGCCGAGCGCCTGACACTGGACCGCCTGTACGCCGACCCGGCCCTGGCGGGACCATCGGTGCGCGAACTGCGCGTCTCGCCCGACGGCGCACGCGTGACCTTCCTGCGCGGGCGCGACGACAACCAGTACCAGCTCGACCTGTGGGAATTCAACATGCAGGACAAGAGCACGCGGCGCCTGGTCGATTCGCGCGCGCTGGAACCAAACGAGCAGCTTTCCCCAGAAGAACAGGCGCGCCGTGAACGCGCGCGCACGGCCAGTTACTCGGGCATCCTGAGCTACAGCTGGTCGCCGGATGGCAAGCAGTTGCTGGTGCCGATCGCCGGCAGCCTGTATCTGGTCGATGTGGCCCACCCTGACACGGCGCGCAAGGTCGCCAGTGGCGACGTGGCGGACCCGAAGATTTCGCCGCGCGGCCACTACCTGTCCTTCGTGCGCAAACAGAATTTGTACGTCATCGACCTGGCCAGCGGCGCGGAAAAACAGCTCACCACTGACGGTGGCGGCAATATCTTCAATGGCGAAGCGGAATTCGTGGCGCAGGAAGAAATGGGCCAGCGCACCGGCTACTACTGGGCCCCGGACGAATCGGCCATCGCCTACAAACACTTTGACCAGTCGCCAGTGCCGGTGGTGAAGCGCTTTGAGATTTTTGCCGACCGCACCACGGTGGTGGAGCAGCGCTATCCGGCAGCGGGCGACGCCAATGTCATTCCCGGCCTGATGATCGTCTCGCCAGTTAGCGGTGTGCAGCGTAAGGTGGACTTGGGCAGCAATACCGACGTCTATCTGGTACGCGCCGACTGGAGCCCAAGTGGCAAACAGCTGCTGTACCAGATCGAAGCGCGCGACCAGAAGCGCCTGGACCTGGTGTCGGTGGACGCTGCCAGCTTGGTGCAGCACACCTTGATCAGCGAAACCTCGCCCATCTGGGTCAACATCCATGACGATCTGCGCTTCCTGAAAAACCAGGATGCCTTCATCTGGTCGTCCGAGCGCAGCGGCCGCAATCATCTTTATTTGTACAAGCTCGATGGCACGCTGCAGCACGCCATCTCCAGCGGCGAGTGGGGCATCGACAATGTGCTGGCAGTGGATGAAAAGATGGGCCGGGTGTACGTCGCCTCCAACCGCGATGCGGTCATCGACAAGCAGACCTACGCACTGGCGCTCGATGGCAGTACTGCCGACAAACCTGCGCGCATTACCCAGGCCGACGGCTGGCACGAGACGACGTTTGCGCGCAATGGCTTGATGTTTGTCGATACCTATTCCAATCCCTCGACACCGCCCAATATCGCGATCCGCAATGCCGATGGCAGCCTGGTGGACTGGCTGCAGAAAAATGAACTCAATGCCAGCCACCCGTATGGCAAATATGCGGCCAACCATTTGAAGACCGAGTACGGCACGCTCAGGGCCAACGACGGCCAGGACCTGTACTACTCCATCGTCAAACCGGCTGGCTTCAAGGCTGGCAAGCGTTATCCGGTATTCCTGTCGACGTATGGCGGTCCGCATTCGCAGCACGTGTCGCGCAAATGGGGCAATGACTTTGACCAGTACATGGCGCAGCAGGGGTATGTGGTGTTCCGGCTTGATAACCGCGGCTCGTCGCGGCGCGAACGCAAGTTCACCGATGCGATCTACGCCAATATGGGCCAGCACGAGGTGGAGGACCAACTGACCGGGATCGATTGGCTGGGCAAGCAAAGCTTTGTGGACCGCAAGCGGATTGGTGTGTTTGGATGGAGTTATGGCGGCTTCATGAGCCTGCGCCTGCTCGCTGGTGGATCGGACCGGATCGCCGCTGGCGTATCGGTGGCGCCGGTGACTGACTGGGCACTGTATGACACGCATTACACCGAGCGCTATATGGGTGGTACGCCGAAAAGTAATCCGCAGGCGTATGCCAGCGGTGGTGTATTTTCGCATCTTGACGGACTGAAGTCGCCGCTGCTGCTGGTGCATGGCATGGCTGATGACAATGTGCTGTTCACCAACAGCACGCGGTTGATGGATGACCTGGTGAACCGTGGCGTGCAGTTCGATTTGATGACCTATCCGGGCGCCAAGCACGGCATTTCATCGCGCGCGGGCAAGCGCCATGTGTATGGCTTGATCGCGGCGTATTTCGACAAGCATCTGCATCCAGGCAGTAAGTAACAGCATCGGAGCAAAAAAATGGCCGCGTCAACCGCGGCCATTTTTTTGGTACCCAGAGCCCCGTCGTCCTCGCGCAAGCGGGGACCCAAGCTGAGGCATCCTACTCCGCCGCACTATGGCCCCCCGCCTACGCAAGGGCGACGTTGCTCGACTAAGCCGTATTCACGTCGGATACCCACAACCCCGTCGTCCTCGCGCATGCGGGGACCCAAGCTGAGGTATCCTATTCGGCGCACTATGGGCCCCCGCGTTCGCGAGGGCGACGTGGCTCGACTAAGTTGCATTCACAGCGGGCACGCTGCACCGTAGGGCAAGACTTAGTTAGTCGCGTCCTTGATGGCTTCTTTCAAGTCCCCAATTTTTTCCTGGGTCTTGCCTTCAACCTGGTTTTTCAGACCCTTGACTTGCTGGTCGGGATTGCCCACCAGTTTGCCCGCTTCTTCCTGAATCTTGCCGCCGATGTCTTGCAGTTTGCCGTTCACTTGGTCTTTGTTCATGGTGTGCTCCTGTAGAGTGCACATGCCGCGTATGGGCATGTCCTGAAACACAGAATACGGCGCTGCAGCATTTTCAACTGTTCGGACCCGCACATAACTCATCAATAAGATACCGGGGCACACCAAGCAAAACGCCTTCCAGCGGCCCGCATTTGCAGGCTGGTGAAAGGCGCTCACTACACCGTCCACCGCGGACGGCCTCGTCACTGATCAGCGGTTGCCACGATCCTTGACGATTTCTTCGGCATTGCCCAGTTGTTCCTGGGTTTTGCCCTCAACCTGCTTAGACAGCCCTTTGGCTTGCTGCTCGCTGCTGCCCACGACTTTACCGGCCTCTTCCTGAATCTTGCCGCCGATATCTTTGAGTTTGCCTTTGACTTGGTCCTTGTTCATATCGCATACCTCACTTGTGGATGGTGGTTGGCGCCGCACTTGTTGCGCGGCTGAACCCACGATATGCCTTCCTCACTTCAACTTCTGTACGGTAACTAACCTAATCCTTGCGCCAAACACTCGCCAGCCAAGGCTGCTGATCGCGGGGAACATTGGGCGGTCGATAGTAATGCTGCAGCGGAGAAAAATTCGCTGCCAGCATGTATTGTTCCCATGTTTCGTAATCGTAATAACTGCCGTAACGCGGCCCGTTCCACCCCTCCTCGTTATGGCCACGCGGATTAGAACTGAACAGCACGCCGCCTGGTTTGAGCGTCGCGTGCAAGTCCTGCAGCACCTTGGGCAAGGCGCGGCTGGGCACGTGAAATAGCACGGCATTGGCAAAAACGCCGTCGAACATGGCAGCTGGCAGATCGAGGTGCAGCAAGTCCTGCTGCCACACCTCGCAACCACTGTAGGCGCGCGCCATTTCGGCAAATTTTTCAGCGCCGTCAAGGCCGATTGCGCGGTGACCCATGGCGCTGAAAGCCTTCAGGTCGCGCCCCGGCCCGCAACCGAGATCCAGGATGGTCAGCGGCGCTGCAGCCGTGATGGCGTCCAGCAGCGCGCTGATGTTCTGGCTGACGTCATGATCGACCGTCCCGTAAAAAAACTGCTGGGCGTGGCGGTCGTAGTAGTCCAGCGTCAGCCGGGCGATGTCATCGAGGTCCTCGGTCATGATCCAGCGTTACCAGACGCGTACGCGCTCGCCGGGCGCGAGGTACAGGCCTTGCCCCGGCTGCACATTGAAGGCCTTGTACCACTGGTCCATATTACGCACGATGGCAGCGCGGTACTGGGCTGGCGCGTGGCCGTCGGTCAGCACGCGCTGGCGGGCAGCCGGCTCGCGCAGCTTGGTCTGCCAGGCGCGCGCATAACCCATGAAGAACTGCTGGTCAGCGTCCGCTGGCGCGGTTTTCCCAAGCAGCGAAGCATGGTAAGCGTCATACGAAGCTGCCAGGCCGCCAAGGTCGGCCAGATTTTCGCTCAGCGTGAGCTGGCCGTTCACCGCCAGGTCAGGGAAGGGTTTGTAGGCACTGAACTGGGCCACCAACTTATCGCCGGCAGTTTTGAAATGGGCCGCGTCTTCCTTGGTCCACCAGTCGCGCAGCAAACCTTTTGCGTCGAACTGGGCGCCCTGGTCATCGAAGCTGTGGCTAATTTCGTGGCCAATGACCGAACCGATGGCGCCATAGTTGACAGCGTCGGAGGCGGCAGGATCAAAGAACGGCGGCTGCATGATCGCGGCCGGGAAGTTCATCGCGTTCTGCAGCGGCAGATTGACAGCGTTGACCAGTTGCGGTGGCATCGACCACGCAGTGCGGTCAACCTTCTGATGCAGCTTGGCCACCTGCTGCGCGTAGTTGAATTCTTCGGCGCGCAGCGCATTGCCGAAGGCGTCGCCCTTCACCACTTTCAGCCCAGCAAAGGAGCGCCAGTGGTCGGGGTAACCGACACCCACATACATGGTCTTTAGCTTCAGTTGCGCCTGGGCGCGGGTGCTCGGCGCCATCCAGTCCAACTGGTCGATGCGCTTGCTGAAGGCAGCGATGATGTTGCTCACCATGGTCTGCAGGCGCGCCTTGTCGCTGGCCGGGAAGTAGCGTTCGACGTACAAATGGCCGACTGCTTCATCGAGGGCGCCATTGGTGGCGGTCAGTGCGCGCTTCCAGCGCAACGACTGTTGCGGCGTGCCGCTCAGGGCCTTGCCATGGAAGGCAAAGCGCTCGTCTGCGAAGGCCTTCGACAGTGTGCCAGCGTGCTGATTAATCTGATGGAAGGCCAGGTAGTCCTTCCAGGTGCCCAGGTCTTCGCTGGCCACCAATGCTGCCGCGCCAGTGACTGCGGTCGGGTGCCAGACCATGAAAGCGCGCGCGTCACCCAGCTTGGCCGCCTTGAAGAATGCGGTCCAATCCATGCCGGGCGCCTTTGCTGCGAAATCCTTTTGGGTCCAGGTGTTGTTGGCCTTGAGGACGTCGGCCGAGTCTTCACGCGTGCCGTGCGACTGGGCGATCTTCATTTCCAGTGCCATCACCTTGGCCGCGCGGGCGTCGGTATCGGTGTAGCCGGCCAGCGCCAGCATCGCGGCGATGTGCTTGCCGTACTGGGTGCGCAGATCGGCCATGCGCGGGCTGTCGGTCAGGTAGTAGGCGCGGTCCGGCATGCCCAGCCCACCTTGCAGCAGGTAAGGCATGTTGTGGCTCGGGTCATTCAGACCCTGCGCGACCCACAGGCCAAACAGGTTTTCGGTGAAGAAGTTGGTGTTGTTGAGCGGGTCGACATCGGCGCGCATCGAGCCGGCAAGCGCACGCGTAAGGGCTGCCTTGTCCTTGATGGCGTCGATCTTGGAAAGCACCGGTTTCAGAGGCGTCCCGCCCTTCGCTTCGATGGCCGCTTCATCCATGAAGGTGGTGTAGTAGTCGGCGATCATGCGCGCTTCGCCCTTGGCGTTCTTGTCCGCCGCTTTCGCTTCTATCAATTTGACGATGCGTGCATTGGTGTCTTCGGCAATCGCGGCAAAGGCGCCCCAGCTACTGCGGTCCGCCGGGATCTCGGTCTTGGCCAGCCATTCGCCATTGGCATAGCTGAAAAAGTCATCGCCTGGCGCGGCGGCGCCCATGACGGCTGATGCCTGCGCGGGTGGGGTCGGATCGGCGCCAAATGCGGGCGCGAATGCCAGCGACGCACCGCACAGTGCCATCGCAATGGCGGTCTTGATTGGGGTACTTCCTTGTTTCATTGTCTCTCTCCTGTTAAATGACTAGCTTTGTTATTTTAGTGTAGCGCGCAGTTGCGGCAATAGCCGTTCCCTTTGCATGGCGCGGGTGCGGATGGCGTTGCCAACCCGCTGGGCTTCGACCTGGGCGTCAGGTCCGAAATTGGCTGCGACGTAGCGCTCCATCATGTCGGCGTCGGCCGGATTGGCGGAGCTGCTCACCAGGCTGGGGAACCAGCTGTTCTGGTTGACCGCTTCCTGGTCCTTGAGCAGTGCCTCGCGGTGTTCGAGGGCGAAGGCCCAGGCTTCGCTCAAATGGCCGTTCTGCGCCACGGACGGCACGATGCGGCTGGTGACCTGCGCCGGCAGCGATGTGGACAGCGCCAGTTGCAAGGTGCGCTTGGCCAGCGCCGGATCGCTCGCGCGTGCCAGCGCCGCGCTGAAGCGTTCGCGTTCTTCGGCGCTGGGCGCTTCGGTCGCACGCGCGACCAGCAAATCGTAAAGCGCCGGGTCGGCCTGTCTGGCTGCCACGTCAATCGCGAACTCGGACATGGCGGGGCTGACGCTGTTCGGGTCCGCCAGGTAAGTGACCAGCAGGGCGCGGCCCTTGGCAAGCGCATCGACGTCGCCCGCTTTCGCCAGCGCCCGGGCCAGCAAGGGCCGCAGTTGACGCTCGTCGCTCGATTCGCCGGCCTTCTCCTGCCAGCCCAGGGCGGCAAATTTCGGGGTCAACAGGGCAATGGCGTTACGGCGCGCCAGTGCCCGTTCCGGTCCTTCGCCTGCCAGGGTATCAAGGCTTTCGAGGCTGGCGACCAGGGTGCTCCAGATGGCCAGGCGCGGCTCATCGCGATAGCGCGCCAGCAGCTTGAGGTGGGTGTCCAATGACGCGCGACCGCTCTGCACCAGGCTCCAGCTGTCAGCGAGCAGACGATGGCGCGCGGCGTCTGGCAGTTTGTCGACCTGCCCTGCCAGGGCCTCAAAACTGGCCTTGTCGTACTGAACACGGAAGTAGCCGACACCGGCCGGATCGACCACCAGGGGGCCCTCGCAGCCGGGCGTGACCAGCGTAGTGCTCGCGCCACTGAACAGGATTGTCCACGGCTTGCCATTGACGGCGGCCAGTTGCACGGGCACGTTCCACAGGCGCTTTTCGGTGGCCGCTTCGTCGAGGCGGTACTGCTCTTGCGCTATCGTGGTGCGGCGCTTGCCGTTCTCGCACACCTGGTCCACTTTCAGGAGCGGGAAACCGGGCTGGGTGGTCCAGTCGGACGCCAGCTTTTGCACCGGCTTGCCGGATGCTTTTTCCAGCGCGGCCCACAGGTCGGCGCTGGTGGTGTTTGAATACTGGTGCTTGGCCATGTAGGCCCGTATCCCTTTGCGGAACGGCTCCTCGCCCAGGTACGCCTCCAGCATGCGCAGGAAGGCTTCGCCCTTGGTGTAGGTGATGGCATCGAAAGCATCGGCAGCCTGCTCCTCGGTCAGCACAGGGGTCTGGATGGGGTGGGTGGTCTTGCGGGCGTCGAGATTGAGCACTTCTTCGCGGTCCGACAAGGCCGCGAGCTGCATGTGCCATTCAGGATGGAACTGCTCACCGGTCTTGGTCGCCATCCAGGACGCGAAGCCTTCGTTGAGCCACAGGTTGTCCCACCAGGCCATGGTGACCAGGTTGCCGAACCACTGGTGGGCCACTTCGTGCGCATTGGTGCTGAAGGAATTTTGCTTCACGCTGTCAGGACTGGTTTTCAGATCGGCCAGCAGGCTTGAATCGTTGTAGACGATGGCGCCCCAGTTTTCCATCGCACCGTTAAAGCCGCCAGGGATAGCGATCTGGTCGAGTTTGGGCAGCGGATAGGGCTGGCCGAAGTAAGCGTTGTAGTACTTGAGAATATCCTTGGTGGCACTTAATGCGAAGGTGCCGCTGGCCTGCTTGCCGGCCGTCGTAATAACGCCAATCTCGACACCATCCTGCTTGACGCTGCTGCGTTCCAATTCGCCAGCCACCAGCGCCAGCAGATAACTTGGCATCTTGGGCGTCATACGGAAGGTGAAGCGCTGCAGGCCGCCGTCGATGCGCTCGAGCGTCTCGATTGGCATGTTCGAGTAAGCCTTGAAGCGCGGCGGCAGGTCCACCGTCAGCTTGTAGTTGGCGCGGAAGGAAGGCTCGTCCCAGGTCGGCAAGAGGCGACGTGTGTCACTCGGCTCCATATTGGTGGCCAACATGACCTGCTCGCTCTTACCGTTGTTGTACTCCAGGTGGAACAGGCCGCGCGCTTCGCGGTTGATCGTACCGTGGAATTTCAAGGCCAATTGGTAGCGGCCTGGGGCCAGTGGCTGGGCCAGCTTGAAGCTGAGCGTTTCGTTCTCGTCGTCGATTTTCGCTTTCAGTTTCAACTGTCCGACAGCCTTCCCGCCAAGCGTGGCGCCATCGATCTGCAGATTGGCCACATTGAGCATGATCAGCGAGGTGGGCTTGAGCACTTCGATTTCCACGGTTTCCGAACCGAGGAAGGTGTTGGCGACGATATTTGGCGTCAGGTGGGCCGCGTACTGCAGCGGCACGACATCTTTGGGCAGTTTGCCGGGGGTGGCGGCGAAGGAAAAAGGGGCTTCGGCGCGGGCTGCGAGCGGGCTCGCCAACAGCGCGGCGACGAGGAAAATTCTGGCGTGAAATAGTGGCATAGGCATGATCTCGCTTGGGCGCCAAACAGGGCGCGGTCTCCCAGGCTGTACTTTACAGAATTACACGGTTTTTGTGGTCCCTATGCGATGAAGTGCACGATAGCGCGCCAGAATGCCGAAATGCGGTGTGAGCGGCAACTGGCGTGCCTGAAAGAATCGCTATATAGTCAGGCTGCCCGGAGAGGCGCTCAACGAGGAGACCGCAATGAGTTTGGAAACCCTGCTGCACAATCCGAATGCTTTGCCCACAGCGCCCAAGGTGGTGGAAGAACTGATCAGCAGCTTCGACGACCCCGACGTGTCCGTGGAAGCCATTTCCAGCAAGCTCTCGCTAGACCCCGTGCTGAGCGCAAAACTGCTGCGCCTTGCCAACTCGGCCTACTACCATGTGTCGCGCCGCATCGGCAATGTGGAAGACGCGGTGCGCATGCTCGGTTTCGTCACCGTGCGCACCCTGGTGATCAGCTCCGGGCTGGTGGGCGGATTCAAGACGGTCCCTGGCATGGACTTGAAGCGCTTTTGGCGCTACAGCCTGCACACGGCGGTGGCGGCCAAATGGCTGGCCCGCAAAGTTGGTGTCAATACAGATTTAGCCTTCACGATCGGCATGATGCACGGGATTGGGCAGCTGGTCATGCATGCCGGGATTCCCGCTGAAGCGCAGGAGCTCGACAAAACGGTCGACAGCTACGCCAGTGACAGGCTGGCGGCAGAAATGGCGGCCTTCGGCTACAACTACAGCGAAGTGGGCGCCGAACTGGCGGTCCGCTGGAAGTTTCCTGATATTTTCCCCGAAACCATACGCGACTTCCCTGCCCCGTCCAGCCGGATGGCCAGCGTGATGCATCTGGCCACCTGGCGCGCCCAGGCCGATGAGCAGAAATGCGATGCCAAGCAACGCGCCGCCAGCTTTCCGCAGGCGGTGGCCGACAGTCTTGGCCTGCGTGCCGAGGAAGTGCTCGATGAATTGCCCGACCTGGCTGAATTAAGCGCGGGCTTGGAAGAACTTATTCATTAGACATGTTTTTCTGTGTTTGATCTTTTTTCAAATTATTTGCAGATTCGCCCTAAAGTTTCCCTTTGGAACTCCGATAAAGAAAGGACAAGCGGTAATCCATAGAAAAATTTTGGCCTGGTGCGCACATGACCTCCAACGAAGTCCTCACGATGTACGAAAATATTGCTGGCCTGACATCACGGATGGCGGGCGCGGCGCAGGCGGGCGATTTCGACGGACTGGCGCGACTGGAAACCCAGTGTGCGGTGCAGGCAGCCCCGGTTGCCACGGGCGTTCCCGCCCTCGATGGTGCGGCCCGCCAACGCAAGATTGAATTGCTCAAGCAAATCATGGCCAACGACCGCGCTGTGCGTGCGGTCACCGAACCGTGGCAGTTGTCGGACGTGATGCAGGCTCACTGATCGCAGCAGCACTAGTAAGAAAAGCGCCTCGGGCGCTTTTTTTTCGCCGAAACTTTCCCCTACAAGTTTGCTATGTAGCACAGTCTGCATGGGTCCCCACTTTCGTGGGGACGACGATGTTCCGCCATCACCGCAGCGCCCTGTTCGGCCATCACCGCAGCGCCCCGTTCGGCCATCACCGCAGCACCCTGTTCGGCCATCACCGCGTCGTCCTGTTCGGCCATAACCGCGTCGTCCTGTTCAGCCATCACCGCGTCGTCCTCGCGCAAGCGGGGACCCATACAAAATCGAGCTCTGCGTTGCGGGACGACGATGGTTCGGCCATTCGTGGCAGACCTTTTGGATCTGCTTCTACAAAATCGCCAGCTTCAGCGCCAAGGATATCCCTTCGGCCGCCTGAGCAATTTCCGGCAGCGAGGGAAAACTGGGGGCGATACGGATATGGCTGTCTTCGGGATCCTTGCCGTACGGGTAGGCCGCGCCCGCTGGCGTCAGCGTGATGCCCGCTTCCTTTGCCAACGCAATCGTACGCCGCGCCGCACCAGGCGGTGTCACAAGATCGATGAAGTAGCCGCCTTTTGGCACGGTCCAGGACACGCCAGGCACCGCGCCCAGATGCGCTTGGAACTGGGCCAGCACCGCGTCGAATTTCGGCTTGAGCAGCGCCCGGTGGCGGGCCATCAGGGCAGCAACGGTGGCGCTATCCTTTAAATAGTGCACGTGACGCAGCTGGTTGATCTTGTCTGGGCCAATGCTGCGAATGCCCGCGTGCTTGGTCCACCAGGCGATGTTGACCGGCGAACTGGCCAGGGCCGCAATGCCCGAGCCAGCCCAGCTGACCTTGGACGTCGAAGCAAACACGATGGCGCGATCAGGGTGTCCAGCCTGCGCGCAAGCGCTGATGATATCGTCGATCTCGACGTTTTCTTCCGTCAGATGGTGGAAGCGATAGGCGTCGTCCCACATCAGGCGAAAGTCCGGTGCGGCCGTTGCCATGGCGGCCAGGCGGCGCACCGTAGCGTTCGAATACACGCTGCCCGAAGGATTGCTGTACTTGGGCACGCACCACATGCCCTTGATGCTGGCGTCCGCTGCCACCAGGCGCTCGACCAGGTCCATGTCCGGCCCGTCGTCACCGAGTGGGATATTGATCAATTTAATGCCGCGCGCTTCGCAGATGGCAAAGTGGCGGTCGTAGCCCGGTACCGGACACAGAAAGCTCACCTGCTGCCCAACCCAGGGCGCACCGCCCGGCACGCCATTGAGCAGCGCGTAGACAATCACGTCATGCATCAGCGACAGGCTGGCGCTGCTGTCAACCACTACCTGCGCGGTCGGCACATTGAGAAGTTCCCCAAACAGCGCGCGCGCTTCGGGCAGGCCCACACCCAGACCATAGTTGCGGCTGTCAAATCCGTCCGCCGCGGCATAGCCGGGCAAGGCGTCAAGCAGGGCGTTGGAGAGGTCAAGTTGTTCGGGAGCTGGTTTGCCGCGCGACATGTCGAGTTTGAGTCCGCGCTGCTTGAATGCGTCGTAGAGTGCTTGTGCTGCCTGGGTCATTTGCTGGCTTTCCGTGATGAGATCACAGACAAGTATAGCCGCTCAGGTGGCGGCTTGCTCAGAGGCAGACAGTGGGGGGAGGAATTCGGGAGAGCGAGCACCAGGTATCTCCTGGTGTCGCCTCGTGCCGGTTGCATCCGGCGTCCATCAGCACACAGTAGGCTGGCAGACCGCTTCCGGAACAGGCGTTTCTTCAACGATCACCTGCTTATCGCGCCACACTATCGTTGGTGACTGCGCCAGGTCCTTGTTCCGTCTTTTGTTGTGCTCACCAAGTGAGCACGGAAACAAGTATAGCGCAGATTTCACGCTTGTGTAGACGACTTCGACACAAAATGATGTTTTTGTCACTATCGACCATCAAGCCTGCTCGGCCGCGGCTTCCTCGGGCACGTCCAGGATGGGCTTGGGCTTGCGCTTGAAGCGAGCCGTTAGCCGCGTGTACCAGGCCACAGAGTCAGCGGCTGCGGTTTCCACCGACTGGGTTTTCTTGCGACTGATGGCGAAGTACACGCCGCCGCCAATGGCTGCAAGCAGCAGTACACCGAGGCTGACCCACAGCCATGGAAAGCCTGCCTCCTCGACCGGCGCCGGTTTCGGTTTCGGCACCAGCAAGGGCGGGGTCACCGGTTTGGCATGCGCCACTGGGGCAGGTTTAGGGGCCGAGGCCTCCGGCTCGGACTTGGCCGCCATTGCCAGTTGCAGGGCCTTGACCTTTTCTTCCAGCTCGACGATCTGGGCACTGAGCAAGCCGTTCTTGTAATCGATGGCCGCGCAAGCCTTGGCCTTCTCATCGGACATGGCCGGACAGGACGCAGGCGCTGCCTTGCGCGGCAGGGTCAGCACCGGCACGGTCGCGCGCGCGGATGCGTCTGGCGCTGCCGTCGCCGGTTTCGCCGCCGGCAAAGCGACAGGCACGGGAGGCGGCACCGGCGCTGGCGGCGTGGGATCGGGCGTCAGCCACAAGGTCGCGGCGCGGATGCTGCGTTTGCCGCCCTCCCCCAGGTCCAGGAACAGGTGGATGTATTCGGTATCGACAGACTTGACGGAAGTGATGTGCAGGAACTGGCGACCATCGCGCCGCATGACCGACAGGTTGACGCTGGCGAGCGCAGGATGGATGCCAATATTGGCGCCCTTGTACACGTCCGGACTGGCCAGGCGCACGCTCACTGCCTGGGCCGGATCGGCCACATTGGTCAATTCGATATCGGCCACCAGCGGCTGGCCGATATGCGAGCTCACGGCGACGTCGCCCAGCTCGGCGGCGCGCGCCCAGGCAAATGTGGCGGCCAGCAGCAGTGCGCAGGCGAGGTGGATAACAGGGACGATGCGGCGCTGGTACATGGGCATAGGGTACACACTCTCGAGTTCAGCCAGTGAAATTCCTAGCCATAGTGTAATTAACGCGCGTTGGAGTAAACTCTTTAATCCGCCCTCACTTGAAAATAGGATTCCGCTATGCAAACCCGCAGCGAAAAGGACAGTTTCGGCCCGATCGACGTGCCTGCAGCGCGCTTGTGGGGGGCGCAGACCCAGCGCTCGCTCGAGCACTTCGCCATTTCCAGCGAGCGCATGGCGCCCGAACTGATCATGGCGCTGGCCCAGGTCAAACGCGCGGCCGCGGCAGTCAATCGTTCACTGGGCTTGCTTCCCGCGGACAAGGCCGACGCCATCGTGCGCGCCGCCGATGAAGTGTTGGCAGGCCAGCATCCAGACGAGTTTCCACTGGTGGTGTGGCAGACCGGTTCCGGCACCCAGAGCAATATGAACATGAACGAGGTGCTCGCTAACCGCGCCTCCGAACTCCTGGGCGGCCAGCGCGGCGAAGGCCGTCTTTTGCATCCGAACGACCATGTGAACCTGGGCCAGTCATCGAATGACATGTTCCCGACCGCGATGCACGTGGCCGCTGCGGCTTCTGTCACGCTCCAGGTGCTACCGGCGCTGGCAAAACTGCGCAGTACGCTCACGATCAAGTCGCGCGACTTCGCCGAGATCGTCAAGATTGGTCGCACCCATTTGCAGGATGCCACCCCCTTGACGCTGGGCCAGGAGTTTTCCGGCTACGTCGCCCAGCTGGAATATGCCGAGCACGCCTTGCGCGGTGTGCTGCCAGGCCTCTTGCAACTGGCTGCGGGCGGCACGGCAGTGGGCACGGGCCTCAATGCCCATCCTGATTTCGCAGCGCGCATCGCCGCCGAACTTGGCTCGCTCACGGGCCTGGCGTTCAAGACCGCGCCCAATAAATTTGCAGCCCTGGCCGGTCACGACGCCCTGGTCGGCGCGCACGGCGCCATGAAAACCCTGGCCACCGCGCTGATGAAGATCGCGAACGACGTGCGCTGGATGGCGTCCGGACCACGCTCGGGCCTCGGTGAAATCACCATTCCCGAAAACGAACCGGGCAGTTCCATCATGCCGGGCAAGGTCAACCCTACCCAGTGCGAGGCGCTCACCATGTTGTGCTGCCAGGTGTTTGGCAACGATGTAGCCATTACCGTTGGCGGCGCGTCCGGCAACTTTGAACTGAATGTCTTCAAGCCCATGATCGCGCATAATTTTCTGCAGAGCGCGCGTCTGCTGGCGGATGGCATGCGCTCGTTTGAGGCCCACTGCGCCCATGGCATCGAACCGAACCGCGTGCGCATCGCCGAGCTGATGGAGCGCTCGCTGATGCTGGTGACGGCGCTGGCGCCACACATTGGTTACGACCAGGCCGCCAAGATTGCCAAGAAAGCCCAGCACGAAGGCAGCACGCTCAAGCAGGCGGCGTTGGCGCTGGGCGCGGTCACCGAGCAGCAATTCGATCAATGGATAGATCCACTGGCGATGACACGCCCCGGCCTGTAAACTGCGCAATCGAGCGACTCAACCAGAAATCCGGGAATAAAATGCAAAAACTCACTTTCGACCTTGCCGGCGAATTCGTCGAACTCAATCAGTTGCTGAAATTGGCGGGATTGTGCGACAGCGGCGGCGCCGGCAAGAACATGGTGGCCAGCGGCGTGGTCAAGGTTGATGGCAAGAAAGAATTGCGCAAGACCGCCAAGATTCGCGCCGGCCAAGTCGTGGGCGTGGGCGATGTACGGATTACCGTGCAGGGGTAATATTCCCGTGGACCAAGAAATACCTTGCAATCGGGCAATAATAAAATAAGCTGAAATCGGTGAACTGAGCGGGTCCCATGCGTCTGGACAAAACCGCGAGTTCTTCCTTGCTTATATTATAAGACTTTAGCAACCGGTTGAAGGTGGCCGCCATGGATAGCCCAGAACACAGCCCACAAACGCAGGAACGCCTGATCGGGGACTTGCGCCTCGTGATAGAAAACGCGGAAGAGTTACTCAAAAATACAGACCAGTACACCAGCGTGCTGTACCAAAATGCACGTGCCAAGCTGACGCTGGCTCTCAGCGCCGCCAATGAAGAATTGGCCCGTTTTGAAGACGCCCGCCTTGGGCGCCAGATCGAAGCCTGGAATGCCAGCGCGCCCGCTGCCGGTCTGACCGGCGAAGAGCGCATCCTGCACGCGTTTAGGTAGCTTGTACCACGGCGCCATCCTGGCGCCGTTTTCCCAGCAGCGCGTCCAGCGCAAAGCGGCCGGGACCAAATACCAGCAACACCAGCAACATTACGCCCCAGGTCTTGTGATCATTGATGGCAGCGGGGCAATCGAACTTCCACAATTGCGGGTACGAAATCACGGCCATCAAGTTGACCATGAACAGGCCGAGTGCCGCCGGGCGCGACAGGAAACCGACGAACAGTAGCAGTGGCAAGGTCAGTTCGCCCGTTGCGCCCATGGCAGCGGCCAGCTCGGGCGAGAGCAGCGGAGTGTGGTATTCATCGGTGAACAGTTGCACCGTGCTTTCCCAATCCTGGATCTTGGTCAGGCCTGATTTGAAAAACACCAAGCCTACGTACAGGCGCAGCGCCAAGCTCATCAAGGAGCCGCCCCACTCGGTTAGCAGGCCATCGAAGCGGAAAGTGCTGCGGTACAGGTTCATCACGTTTTTCATGGTTATTCTCGGGTGGTGGTAGTTGGTGCAGCAAACAGGCCAAGGGAGAGCCATTGCTGCAAATTGGCGGCAATATCAAATTGCTCGTCGAGTTCAAATGCGGCGTCAAGCGCCTCGCCCATGGTGGCGCCGGCCTGCAGGATCGCCAGCGCGGCGTGGGCGGCAGCCGATAAGGGCAGCAGTTCGGTTTTCCAGCGCGGACGGATTAACACAGCCGCGCTCGGAATGGCCATATCAGGCGGGAAATCGAGGCCGTCTGGTTGATGCGCCTGCCAGAGCGGCACGATGGCCCAAGGCGAAGCACACAGTGCCGCCGTCGAGTGCAGGGCGAAACGGGCTTGCTCGAATTGTTCGGGCGAGAGCGCTGCCAAGGCTGCCGCATCCAGGGCGGGCCCTTCGGACGCGTAATAGTTGCGGTGCAGCGCCCATTCCAAACCCGCCAGGTCGGGCAGAAATGGATAGTCGGCCACATGATGGAAATCGCGCAAAAAATCCGCAAAGCCCGCACCGAACTGATTGAGGTCCGGGCTGTCAGATGGATGGGCCATGCCGAAAGCGCGGCTCAAGGCGGTGAAAAATTCCTCACCCAAAAACTGCCGAATGACAGGAAACGCTGCCGATAGCACCTTGTCCCAGGTGGCCGTGAGGTTGCCTCGATACAGGCCAAAGCGTTCCTTCCCGCCCGTCAGTTGCGGAAGAATCGCTGCTTCGCGACCGCCATCGAACAGCGCTGCCGAAAACGCGGCCTGCAGGCTTGCGTCCGGTAGCTGAGTCGGCGTGGGCGGTGTCGCCAAGGCAGTGCGCAGTGTCGTGACGTGGGCTGCCTGCTTTGCCAGCGCGGCAGCCTTGGCCGCTTCGCCCAGCAAGATGTCCAGCGCCGGCACGTCAGTGTCCCATTCGATCAGGGTGGGCACGCCGCCAAAGCGGTCCAGTGCCGCTGCATACAAGGCCCACACCGGCTCTGCCACCGTGGCGCCGTGATGGTCAATCAGCGCCGTCGGCGTGTGCAAATGGCCGGCAAGATGCATCTCGCCCACGCTGCCCGGGGCAATGGCTACCATCGCGGCCAAGGCGTCTTCGCCATGGTTCACTTGATTCACGTACAGGTTATTCACGTCGAGCAGCAATGCACAGCCGCTACGCTGGGCCAGTGCTGCCATGAATTGCGCTTCGCTCATGGTGTCGCCACGAAAGCGCACATAGGTCGACACGTTTTCGAGCAGAATCTGGCGGCCCAGCTTGTCCTGCACGCGCCCTACTCGCTCGCACAGCAAGTCAAGCGCAGCCTGATCGAGCGCCAGTGGCAGCAAATCATTGAGTTGGCGATCGTGAACCGCGCCCCAGCACAGGTGCTCGGACACCAGCATGGGTTCGACCCTGCGCACCAGCGCCGCTACGCGTTCGAGGTGCTCGTCGGAAAAACCACGTGCGGATCCCAGACCCAGGCCCACGCCATGCAAACTGAAGGGATAGTCGCGCCGCAGTTGTTGCAGCACGTGCCAGTCAAAGCCTGACTGGTGGAGAAAATTTTCGGTATGAACTTCGAGCCAGTCGACCTTGGGACGCTGCTCGAGAAACTGGCGGTAGTGCGGGGCCCGCAAGCCCACACCGATCAGTGTGGGCGGGACCGCGGCGGCAGTCATGGGAATTGGCATGATGCCGCCCTCTTGCCTGAATTACTTCGCTGCTGCGGTTTTGCCGCCCGCTTTTTCGCAAGTGCCCTTGGCAACGTATTTCCACTCGTTCATGTCCATGTCCGCTTTCGACTGGCCAGCGCAGGAGTGGGCACCGTTCGGCGCGGCGCAATCGTTCTGGCCAGCCTTGGCGATGCCGAAGCATTTTTCCTTGGCAGGCTTGGCATCGGCAGCCGATGCGTTGGTGGCGCTGATGGCGCATACGCCGACGAGTGCTGCAGCGATGAGGGCTTGACGTTTGTTCATGGTCGATCTCCTGAATATAAGTGGAAGAAATAAATCAGCATTGCACTTGGCAACTGGACTATTGTCGCCCTCTCTCTCGCATTCCTTACAACTTTTTTTTCGCAGGACGAAAAAAAGCCCAGCGACTCCACGAGGGAGCTTCGCCGGGCTGTCTTTTTTACGCCTTGCGTGCGAGAGCGAGCGGCTATCGACTACAACGCGGCAGAGCGCGCTGTGTTGACACCGTCACCGCGAAAACCGGGTCAGGCAGTGGTATTGATGGTGTTGCCCAGATGGGCAGGCAGATTCTGGATCGTTGCCGGGGACTTGACCGAATCGATCAGTTGGGCAGCGGTGGAAGCCTGGATTTCCTCGGAACGTTTCTGGATTGCATAGCTCACATCCTGGTTGTTCCCAGTCTCGGCGACACTATTTCCTTTGGCAATTGCGATATCCATGATTCTTTCTCCGTATTAAGGCGTATCCCTGAATTACGGCTGTTTTTTGAAGAACTTTAGGATTTATTTGATAAATATCGCGTTGTCAGCCAGGCAAGTACGTCAGCAGGGGCGTTCAAATCCAGCCAGACCAGGCTGTCTGGCGCATCGGGCGGTCGCGTCACGTCCGAGGCCACCGCCACGATATGGGCATCCTGGGGATACAGCGGTGGCTGTCCGAGCGACGGCCGGTGCACTTCCAGCTTGTCGATCGGTTCCCACTTGTAGCCTTCGACCAGGGTCAGATCGGCGCTCGCCAGGCGGGTGAGCTGTTCGGCCAGCGTGGGCTCTGGGCTGCCCCGCAATTCGCGCATCAGCGCAACGCGGAACGGCGAAGCGATCATTACTTCGGCCGCGCCGGCCATGCGCAGGCGGGCACTGTCCTTGTGCGGGGGCTCGAGCACGATATCGTGATGGCTGTGCTTGACGATATTGATGCGCATGCCACGCGCGGCCAAGGCCCCAACCAGGTATTCCAGCAGCTGTGTCTTGCCACTGCCGGACCAGCCGACCACGCCGACGACTTTTTCCATGCCCGGCGCGCCTAGTAGGCTACGCGGTAACGCGTGCCGCGGTAGTTCATCAAAGCCGCTTTCGGCAGCAGCTTTTCCAGCGTCAGCCCGGGCGCGACTTCTTCGCCTTCATGGCGCAGCACCTTGTCGATCAGGATCAGGCGATCAGCTGGATTTTTCGAATACATGTAGCCGCCCAGGGTCACTTGCGGCAGTTCGCGTCGGACCTGTTCGGGCAGCTCGCGCATGAATGGCAGGGAGTCTTCGAGCGCAGGGGCGGCAGGCGGTGCTTCGGCCACAGCAGCCTTGGCTACGGGCGCTGGCGCCACAACGGTTGCAGGAACTGGCAGCGGCGCCGGCTTGGCCACCGGTGGCGCTTTGGCCACTGGTATGGGGACCGGAGCTGGCACAGGCGCCGGCATGGGCGCAGCTTGCGGCATCGGCATGGGAAGGGCTGGTGCCGCCACAAGCGCTGGCGTGGGCGCAGCGACCGCAGGCGCCACCGCGACCACAGGCGCTGGCGCCTGGCGCCACCACATGATGCCGGCACCGGCCACCAACAGGACCACAGCGCCAGCACCTATCCACAAGGGCAGTTGCGCGTTTTTCCCGGCGTGCGCAGGGGCAGCCTGGATCGGCATGGCGTGGATTGTGGGCGCACTGCCAAGCTGACGCTCGGCCTGGGCTTTCTTGAGGGCTTCCAGTATGTAGGACATATTATTGTGATCCCGTTTTCGCGGCCAGCAGGCGAGGCTCGGCGACGCCTGTCAACTGATTCAGGCGCATATAGGTGCGCGGGCCGGCAACGCCGTCCGCCTTCAGGTTTTGCTGCGTCTGGAAGCTGCGTAGCTGCTCGCGCATGGCGGCGTCCAGCGGCAGATTTTCTGCCGGCGGCGCCACGCCATTTAACTGTGCCAATCGGGCCGCGATCCAGTCCACGTCCGGGCCCTGCTCGCCACCCGCGATCTGGTCACGGTAAAAACGGGGCATCTTCCAGAACGTGGTGAAGGCGCCATCAAAGCGCGCCGCCAGCGCAGCGACAGGTATGGTCTGGGTCTTGCCGTTGCGGCGCAAGGTGACATTGTTATCGTCCATCGCGATCAATACGGCGTAGCTGACCAGGGGACCATCGCGCAATGTGAGAACCGCTGGGCGATTAAGCAGGCGCAGCTCGTACAAGCCGCCCTTACCCTGATGGCAGCGCAGATTGTGCTTCAAGCCGACCTGGCAGGTATCGCCTTCAGGCAGGGTGCCGCCCCACAGGCCAGCAAGTTCGCGCAAGGCTTCTTGTTCGTCCCCGTGCGCCAGCGGGGCGCCAGGCAGTGATGGCGTCACCAGCGCCGCCTTGGGGGCCACCTTGGCCACGGCAGCCGTCGCCGGCGCAGGAGCGAGGCGCCAGGCGGTAGCGGCAGCGACGGCCACGAAGGTCAGCGTGACCGCAGCGAACATCGGCCAGCGCGGCGTTGCGGCAGTGCGGCCGCTATGGTCGGCAAACACTTCCTCGGCCGCGCGGCGCAGGATCGTGCGGTTGACCTGGGGGCTGTTTTCCACATAGGCGCCCAACAGCGCGCGGTCGCACAGCAAGTTGATACGGCGCGGTACGCCGTGGGTCAACGCATGGATGCGACCAATGAGCTTGCTTGGAAACGGCTGCACGGCGGCCCCGCCGCCAGCCACGTGCAGGCGGTGCGCGATGTAGCCGCTGGTCTCCTGCTCGGACAGGGAGCCCAGGTGGTAGCGCGCAATCACGCGCTGGGCCAATTGTTCCAGCTCGGGCCGCGCCAGCATGGTGCGCAGTTCCGGCTGGCCGATCAGGATAATCTGCAGCAGCTTGCGCTCGTTCGTTTCCAAGTTGGTCAGCAGGCGCAGTTGTTCGAGCACGTCGGCCGACAGGTTCTGCGCCTCGTCGATGATCAGCACATTGTTCTTGCCGCCCGCGTGGCTGGCCAGCAGGTGAATGTTGATCGCGTCCACATAGGACTTGATGCTGACCGGCCCCGGGCCGGGCGCAGTCAGTCCAATGCGAAATTCATCGCAGATCGACAGCAGCAGTTCCTCGACACTCAGCTTGGGATTGAAGATATAGGCCAGTTGGCAGTTCGAGGGAATCTGCTCGATGAAGCAGCGGCATACAGTCGTCTTGCCGGCGCCAATTTCGCCCGTCAACAGCACAAAGCCACCGCCGCTGCCAATGCCATACAGGAGGTGGGCCAGCGCTTCGCGATGGCGTTCGCTCATATACAGGTAGCGCGGATCGGGTGCGATGGAAAACGGAGATTGCTTCAGGCTGAAAAATTGCGTGTACATGGATTCCCTGGAATGGCGACGCGTCAGCGCAGCGTCGGCAGCGGCTTGTATTTGGCGCAGTAGATCTTGGATTTGGCCTTGAAGTAGACGATGGCGCTGCCTGGACGCGACAGCCGCATCGGATAGGCCGAGCCGTCCGCTGCCACATGGGCAATGCCCACGTTGGCCCGTACCGCCTCTTCCAGCTTGTCGGGTGCCAGCTCACTGACGGCGCCCACGAATACCAGTTCGCTGGAGTCGTCGCTGAGCAGCACGTCCGTCACCGGCGCGCCCCACAGATTGCCGTCGGCCTTGAACCAGTAGGCGCCACCTTCATGCTTGTAGGCCGGCCCGAAGGCGGTCGACAGGTAGGAATAGAAGTAGGCGTTATCGAGCTGGCTGCGACACAGGACGGCACTGCCAATGACGGGGCCGAAGGTGGACGGCGCCGCAAGCGCACTGCCCGCGCACAGGCAAAGCAGCGCCTGGACCGCGCGTTCCAGGGACCGACGCTGCCAGCTTTGCTTGGCCTTGTGCACCGCAGCTTCCGCTGAACGGACTTACTTGCGCGCTTCCTTCTTCACTTTTTTCGCTTCCTTTTTTTCCTTGGCAGACTTGGCCGGTTCTTTTTTGGTCTCTTTTTTACTGTCTTGCGCTTTGCTCATTCGATGCTCCTGTGAGGGCACTGCCAACGCTGGCGTGCTGGCATATTATGACATCATGTAGGGCGTTCATGACCAGGCGAACGCTCGCGGGCCCACTTGCGCGTGCCGGCCTTGCATGCCGCTCCTTGACAGGTGGGGTGCGCCAGCTGTCACGCACGCTGGCGCCGTTGCCACTCGTCGGCTACCTGGCCCATGTTCTTGGCCTCGCCGTTGCGTATCCAGGCCATCAAATCGGTATCAAATTTGAAGTCCTCGCCGCATTGCTCGCGCAGGAAGCGGCGCACGTTCTGGGTGTTCTTGTAGTCCGCATCCACCGGGGTTGCGCGCGTGATGGGACCGCCGTGCCAGTCGAATTTCAAGGGTGCTTCCTTTCGCGTTTGATCACCGCGAACGACAGTGATATCGACTGATTCTGGCACGGCACAGGCAAGTCTGCTGCCGCCAGACGAAAAAAAGCCCGCAAGCGCGGGCTTTCGAGTTGAGCAGCGAACTGCTCGAGCAACTTGTTGTTGTTGTTTCCGGCGAATCAGAATGACATCTCTCATGCCCTTCTGCTATCACTAAATTCCAGATAGAAATATATCACAGGCAGAGCTCGGTTCCGCTGGAATTTTCTCCGGTGTGGCGCGAAAGAAACGCGTCACACAAGATCCAGCCAGGGATCACTCTCAGGTCGCGGAAACTGCTCGCTCATGAAGTCGACGAAGGTGCGCACCTTGTACGACATCAGGCGCCGGCTCGGATAGACCAGGTTGATGGGCATGGTGCCCAGGTGGTAGCCCTTGAGTAATTGCACCAGGCGGCCACTGCTGAAATCGTCTTCGAGGGTGAACGAGGAGCGCACCATGATGCCCATGCCAGCCAGGGCCGCGTGGCGCAGCATGATGCCGTTGTTCGACACCATGCGGCTGGTGATCGGCACGTCGCCCTGGGTGCCATCGAAGGTGACGGGCCAGCTGTGGCGCAACTGTTCGAAGGCAAAATTGAGCACCTTGTGGTCGACGATATCGTAGGGCGTAGCCGGCGAACCGTTGCGCGCTATATAGTCAGGCGAGGCGCACAGCACCAGGGTGGACATGGCCAGGCGGCGCGCGATCATGGTGGCATCGAATTTTTGCAGGCCCAGCAGGATGCCGGCATCGAAGCCCTCTTCCACCAGGTCCACCACATGGTCGGCCAGGGTCACGTCCAGCACCACGTCCGGCATGGCTTGGGCGTACAGCGGCAGCAGGTGGGCCAGTTGCGATTGGCCGAAGCTGGTCTGGCAATACACGCGCAGGGTCCCGCTAGCCTTGCGCGAGGTCGACGAGGCGGCCGCGTCGGCGTCGTCAATATCCGCCAAAATCTGTTTCACACGCTCCAGGTATTGCTGCCCGGTTTCGGTCAGCGAGAGTTTGCGCGTGGTGCGGTTGAGCAAGCGCGTGCCCAGGTGGGCTTCCAGGTCAGCCAAATTGCGCGTCACCACCGTATTGGACATCTCCAGCGCATTGGCGGCACGGGCAAAACTGCCATGCTCGACCACCTTGGCAAATACACGCATCGATTGCAGTCTGTCCATCTCGCCTCCAATTATCCCTAATTTCGCAACAGTTCATTGCCAGTATTCGCCTTTTTTGCGAACCGCGCAAGGATTAGACTTCGTTTCATGGATGAGCAAACGCGCTTGTCACCGCCGCAAAACGAAACGCGACGTCACTTTACTAGGAGAAATACCATGAATGCATCGAAACTGTTCTTCGCCGTAGCTGCTGTCGTGTTCGCCGGTTCCGCTTTCGCCGCCGACCTGCCTGTGGCCAACGCCGCTGCCACCAGCGCTGCCGCTGCCGCCCAAGTAAGCGTGGCTGCAAAAAGCCTGAATGTGCCAGCGATCCTGGTCGACAAATCGGCTGGCCCGACCCGCGCCCAAGTACGCGCCGAAGCCGAAGAAGCTGCCCGCAATCACCGCGCGACTGAAGCGAGCCAGTGCGACTTCTTCAGCAAATAATCGCCCACTTATTTTTCACGCTGCCCATCGCCGCGCGACGCTAGACCTCAAGGAGAATTACCATGAATGCATCGAAATTGTTCACTGTCCTCGCCGCTGTTCTCGTCGCCGGTTCAGCTTTCGCCGCCGATGTGCCAGCCGCCAACGCCGCCGCCACAAGCGTCGCCGCCACCAGCCTGAACGTGCCAGCCATCGCTGTCGACAAGTCGTCCGGTCCGACCCGCGCCCAGGTACGCGCTGAAGCCGAAGCGGCCCTGCGCGACTACCACAGCACCGACGCAGCCCAGTTCGACTGGCTGAAAAACTGAGCAATGCGGCGCCGCGAGCGAACGCCACGGACCTTCGCAGGCCGTGGCGTTTTGCCGTTTACAGAGGGAAACAGTCGAGATTTATATCCGCGCGGAAACTATTATCCCGATTTGCGCAACAAGGCATTGCCATTTATCGCCTTTTTTGCGCGAATCGGAAGAGATAGACTTCGTTTCATGGATGAGCAAAACAGCTCGTCACCGCCGCGAAACGCAGTAACGGCGCTCACCTTATCTTTTGGAGAATCACCATGAACGCATCGAAACTGTTTGCCCTGATCGCCGCTACCGCCTTTGCCGGCGCCGTCTTTGCTGCTGACGTTCCAGCCGCTAACGCTACCGCCAGCACCGCTGCCGCCGCCGCTGCCCAAGTCACCGTGGCCGCCCAGAGCGTCCCAGTTGCTGCCACCAAGCCAGCCGGTCCTACCCGCGCCCAGGTGCGTGCCGAAGCGGAAGAAGCTGCTCGCAACCACCGTTCGAGCGAAGCCAGCCAGTTCGATTTCTTCAGCAAGTAATTCGCTGCAGACACAAGGCGCCTTGCGCCGCCCGGCCATGCCGGTGCGGTCCAAGGCGCTTTTTCCGTTTACAGCCGCCCTTGCGCACTATCCCGTTTTCAGCAATAACGCATTGCGATTTATCATCTTTATTGCCGAGGACGATGGGTATAAACTTCTTTTCATGGATAAGCAAACGCGCTTATCACCGCCGCAAAACGAAACGCGACGCTAAACTTTACTAGGAGAAATACCATGAATGCATCGAAACTGTTTGTCGCCGTTGCTGCTGTCGTGTTCGCCGGTTCCGCTTTCGCCGCCGATCTGCCTGTGGCCAACGCCGCCGCCACCAGCGCTGCCGCTGCCGCCCAAGTGAGCGTGGCCGCAAAAAGCCTGAACGTGCCAGTGATCCTGGTCGACAAATCGGCTGGCCCGACCCGCGCCCAAGTCCGCGCCGAAGCAGAAGAAGCTGTCCGCAACCACCGCGCGACGGAAGCTAGCCAGTTCGACTTCTTCAGCAAGTAAGCACTGCATTTCCAGCTGCGCCCCGGCCCGTTATTGGTCCGGGGCGCTGCTGCTTTTGGGGGCCAATTTCTTCAGTTGACGCCGCGTTTTCGTCATTCTGTCGCGTAGGCCAGGCGCGACCTGCATGCTTGTCCTATTGTTCAGCCTTCGCTGCCCATTCAAGGAACACCTCATGCATATGCTCACCAAACAAACCACCCTCGTCGCCGCACTGGCGCTGGGACTGTGCGTCAGCCAGGCCAGCTTCGCCGAAGACGCGAGCGCGCAGGTTTCAGAACAGCGCCAGGTCGGCGCGTTCAAGAAGGTTAAGCTCGATGGCCCTTACCACGTCGTGGTCAAGGCCCAGGGCACGCAAGCGCTCACCGTGTCCGGCACGCGCGCTCAACTGGCCGACATCGAAACGCGCGTCAGCGGCGACACCTTGATCATCAGCGGGCGCAAGCAGTTCGGCTGGCACTTTTCGTTTGGCAAACAACGCGAACGCGCCACCATCGCACTGACCGCGCCCATGCTGCAGGCGCTGCGTACTTCGGGTAGCGGTGACGTGGAAGTCGAACAGGTCAGCGCCGACCAGTTCAGCCTCCAGGTCGATGGTCCTGGCAACGTGCACGCCAGCGGTACCGTGCGCGATTTGAGCGTGGGCAGCAGCGGCAGCGGCGATCTCAATCTCGACAAAATGCACACCACCAATGTGCAACTGACGATGTCCGGCCCAGGCGACGTCACGCTTGTCGGCGCCAACGGCGACGTCAAGATTGACGCCAGCGGTTCGGGCGACCTGCATCTGAGTGGCCTGCAAGCGAGCAGCGTCAACGCGCAAATGCACGGCCCTGGCGACGTCTCACTGTCGGGCAGCACGCGCGAGCTCAAGGTCGTGGTCACTGGATCGGGCGACTTCGAAGGCTGCGAACTGGCCGCCACCAGCGCCAGCGCCCGTCTCGACGGACCAGGCGGCGCCTGCATCGCTGGCAAGCTGACGAGTTTTGACGCCGAAGTGCACGGCTCGGGCGACTTGACGGCGCATGGACTGGCAGCGCCCCAAGCTCGCATCCAGCTGACCGGCCCGGGCAATGCCACATTGGACGGTGCGGTGGGCGTGCTGCGCGCCGACGTGTCCGGTTCTGGCGACCTGGATGCGGACCACCTCAACGTCACTGATGCCAACCTCAATAGCAGCGGTCCCGGCGAAATGCACCTGTCCAGCGTCAGCGGCACCCTCGACGCCGGCCTGTCCGGATCGGGCGGCCTGTCGGCGGCCATGGCCGGCAAACGCCTGGTGCTGAACATGAATGGGCCGGGCGACGTACAACTGAGCGGCAACGTCACCAGCGCCAAGGTGTCCCTGCATGGCTCCGGCAGCCTTAACGCTCAGAACCTGGTGGCCACCAATACCGATGTGCTGGTCCAGGGACCTGGCAGCGCGCGCATCAACAACACCCGCTTCGACCGCCGCAGCCGCCGCTGAGCCGCGTTTTTTCGCCGCCCGGCCGCTGCGCCGGGCGCGCTCCCTCCCTTCCCGCACACCCCGCTTTGCATACCAAATTGGCACTAAACCACCGCCAATTGCATACCATTTTCCAGATTTCGTAAATCCTTTAAATTCAAAGGCTTAGAAGTGGAAAAGCGCAGTGGTACGCAATGCCAATTCAGTATTTTGTAATACCACTTAAATACCTGTTGACAAGCTGGTTTGCCAACCATATAGTGCCCTCACTCCTGTAGGCCAGAATCCAGAAAAACAAACATGATCGAATTTCTCATCGGTGTCGATGGCGGTGGTACCGGTACCCGAGTTCGCCTGGCGCGGCGCGACGGCACCGAACTGGCGCAGGGCCGCAGCGGCCCATCCGGGCTCGCCCACGGAATCGGCCAGGCATGGCAGGCCATCGATGAGGCAGTCGCAACGGCGTTCGCCGCCATCGGTCTGGCCCGCCCGCCCAACGCCAGCGCCGCCATCGGCTGCGGCCTGGCCGGCGTGCACAACAAACAATGGGCCGCGCAGTTTGCCGCGGCCAATCCCGGTTACGCAGCACTGAGCTTGAACAACGACGGCTACACCACCCTGCTTGGCGCCCACCAGGGCCAGCCCGGCACCATCGTGGCCATCGGTACCGGCAGCGTGGGGCAAGCCTTGCTAGCTGATGGCAGCCAGCGCGAAGTAGGTGGCTGGGGCTTCCCGGCTGGGGATGAAGCGAGCGGCGGCTGGATCGGCCTGCGCGCCATCAACCATATAGAACAGGTCATCGACGGACGTCAGCAGACCAGCGCCTTTGCCCAGGAAGTCATCGAGGCCTGCGGTGGCACGCGCGACGCCATCCAGGTGTGGCTGGGTCAGGCCACCCAGACCAGTTATGCCACGCTGGCCCCCATCGTCGTCAAGCATGCCGACAGCAATGATGCGGCGCGCGGCTTTCTGATCGATGCGGCGCACGAAGTGGCCAGCATCGCGCGCGCGCTGGATCCGTCGGCGACTTTACCGCTTGCCTTGTGCGGCGGCCTCGGTGCGCCGCTGCGCGCCTATCTGCCGCCAGAACTACTTGCCCGCAGCGTCACTCCGCATGGCGACGCCGCCAGCGGGGCGCTGCGCATGATCACCACACACCTCAAGGGAGCATGACCATGCTTGCGCAGCTGAGCGACTTCAAGCCCGACGCCGATAGTGTCACCCCCCTCTATATGCAACTGGCGAACAAGCTCTCGTCGGGTATTACCAGCGGTGACTGGCGCGCCAATGAAGCACTGCCGTCCGAGCGCATGCTTTCGGACATGCTGGCCATCTCGCGCGTCACTGCGCGCAAGGCCATCGACATGCTGTGCGAGCGTGGCATGCTCACGCGCCGGCGCGGCTCGGGCACCTACATCACGCCCAAGCTCGAGCAACCGCTCTCGCGCCTGACCAGCTTTTCGGAAGAATTGAGCCAACGCGGTTTCACTGCCGGCTCGCGCTGGCTGGAGCGCGAAGTAGGCATCGCGGCCCCACTTGAACTGCTGTCGCTGGGCCTCTCGCCCAATATGCCGGTGGTGCGCTTGAAGCGCCTGCGCACTGCAGACGACGTGGTGATGGCCATCGAAACGACCACCATCCCGGCCATCCACATGCCTGACCCGCACAGCGTGACCGATTCCCTGTACGGCTACCTGGAAGCGCGTGGTGCCATCCCGATGCGCGCGCTCCAGCACATCCGCGCCGTCAACGCCAGCGCCGAACAGGCGCGCCTGGCCGGCCTGCCGCCTGGTGCGGCCATGCTGCACATTACCCGTGTCAGTTACCTCGAAAGCGGCGCCGCAGTGGAACTGACCCACTCCTACTGCCGCAGTGACTATTATGAATTCGTAGCGGAGTCGCGCAGATGAGCGAACCTATCAAAGGCAATATCCTCACGCCCGCCGGCTGGATCAGCGGCAGCATCAGCTACGGTGAACGCGTCACGGCGATTACCGGCGGGGCGGTCGACCCGGCCACCAATGGCGACCAGTACATCGTCCCCGGCTTCATCGACCTGCATGTGCACGGCGGCGGCGGCAAGGACATCATGGAAGGCGGCGACGCCCCGCATGTGATCGCGGCCATGCATGCGCGCCACGGCACCACCAGCCTGCTGGCCACCACCATGACGGCGCCACCGCATGAAATCACGGCGGCCTTGAAAGCCATCGGCGCGGCCTGCGCGGCGCGCCGTCCAGGCTCGGCCCGCATCCTGGGCGTGCACCTGGAAGGCCCGTACATCAACTCCGGAAAACTGGGGGCGCAGCCTAACTACGCGCGCGCCGCCACGCTGGCCGAAGTCAATCAGTTGGGCACTCACGCGCCAATGCGCCTCATTACCGTGGCGCCTGAAATCGCGGGCCACCTGCGCCTGGTGCGCGAATTGTCCGACGCCGGGATCCGGGTCCAGATTGGCCACACCCTGGGCTCCTACGAAGACGGCGTGGCCGCACTCGAACATGGCGCCGCAGGCTTCACCCATTTGTTCAACGCCATGAGTCCCCTGCACCATCGCGAACCCGGCATGGTGGGTGCGGCACTGGCCCACGCCCAATACGCAGAGCTGATACCCGACCTGCTGCACGTGCATCCGGGCGCGATCAAGGTCGCCCTGCGCGCCATTCCCCATCTGTATTGCGTTACCGATTCCACGGCCGCCACCGGCATGCCCGATGGTGACTACATGCTCGGTCGCCACCGCGTGCAAAAGTGTATGGGCGGCGTGCGCCTGCCGGACGGCACACTGGCTGGCAGCACCCTCACCATGGACCAGGCGCTGCGCAACCTGGTCGGGCTGGGCCTGGACATCGCCGACGCCTCGCGTCGCGTTTCCACCTATGCCGCCGACTACCTGGGCGAAACCGAGCGTGGCCGCCTGGCCCCGGGCACCTTCGCCGACATGGTGGTGCTGGACCGCGAATTGAAAATCAAAGCCGTTTATATAGAAGGAGAAAAGTGTGACCTCAATGATGCTTAAAGAAGCCATTTCCGCCGCGGACTGCGTCGCCCTGCAATTATCGAGCGACGTCGAACGCTATGCGGAACTTGGCCGCAAATTGAGGTCCACCAATTTCGACACAGCGCTCACCATCGCGCGCGGCAGCTCGGATCACGCCGCCAACTACTGCGCCTACCTGATCATGGCGCGCATGGGGCGCGTGGTTGCGTCGCTGCCGATGTCGCTCATCACCTTGAACCGCGCACCGATTGAAACGCGCGGCACGCTGGCCATCGCCATTTCGCAATCAGGCCAAAGCCCTGACGTGGTCGACCCGATCCGCTACTTCCGCGGCGGCGAAGCGACCACCATCGCCCTGGTCAACGACATTACCTCGCCACTGGCGCAGGCAGCCGAGTGGGCCATGCCCCTGCATGCCGGCAAAGAGCAAAGTGTCGCTGCCACCAAAAGCTTCATCACCAGCCTGGTGGCCGGCGCGCGCCTGGTCGCGCAATGGCAAAACGATCCGGATCTGCTGGCCGGCCTGGAAGCGCTACCGGACGCCCTGCGCCGGGCCGCCGAAGTCGATTGGACCTCGGCACTGGACGTGCTGGCGCCAGCGCGCAACATCATGGTAGTTGGACGCGGCATCAGTTTTCCCATCGCGCTCGAATCGGCGCTGAAGCTGAAAGAAACCTCGGCCCTGCAGGCGGAAGCCTTCAGTGGCGCCGAAATCAAGCACGGCCCCATGGCCCTGATCGAAGACGGCTACCCCTTGCTCATTTTCGCAACGCGCGGACCGACCCAGGCCAGCGTACTGCAACTGGCAGCCGAAATGCGCCAGCGCGGCGCGCGTGTGATCCTGGCAGCACCGTCCGACATCGCCGAGCGCGACCTGACGCTGCCTGTGGCCGCCACCCCGGACCTGGACCCTATCGTGGCCGTGCAAGCCTTCTACATCATGGCGGCCCATCTGTCGAAAGCGCGCGGCATGGACCCAGACCGTCCGCGTCATCTGAGCAAAGTCACCAAGACCAACTGACATCCACGCGCCATCAATGAACATCAAGACACTGCTGACGGCATTGATGGCACTGGGACTGACGGCATCGCCGGCATCGGCGGCCGAGACCCACGTCGAATTCTGGACCTTCAGCATGAAGCCCAAGTTCACGCCCTACTTCGAGTCGGTCGTGCACAACTACGAAGCGGCCAACCCCGGCGTGGAAATCGAATGGGTCGATTTTCCGTGGGACGTGATCCAGACCAAACTGGTGACCCGCATCGTGGCTGGCAGCCCGCCTGCGCTGGTCAACCTGAACGTGCCCTGGGCCGATGAATTTGCGCGTGACGATTTGCTGACACCCATCGACAGCCTGCTCGCAGCCGGCGCGCCCAACTACATCCCCAGCACGCTGGAAGACCTGCGCTTCAAGGGCAAGACCTATGGCTTCCCCATGTACAGCAACGTCGCCGTGGTGGCCTACAACACGCGCATCTTCAAGGCTGCCGGCCTGACGCGCGGGCCGACCAGCTTCGACGAACAGCTCGCGTTCGCGCGCCAGATCGCAGCGGCAACCGGCAAGGCGGGCATTGCGCCCGCGCTGTCGAAAATCGATGGCCTCTTCATGTGGCAGGGCTTAGCCGTGATCCAGAACGGGCGGGCAGTATTCAATTCACCAGCCCACGTGGCGCTGGTCCAGAAGCTGGCCGTGACCTACAAAGCCGGTGGCCTACTCAAGGAAAGCCTGTTCGCCGAGGATAACTTCCCTGCCGTGATCGATGCCTACAAGGGCGGACGCCTGGGCATGCTGCTCGCGCCCCCCACCGCGCTCAAACGCATCGAGGGCGACGCCAAGGATATCTATGCGATCACCGATGTGGCGCCCGCGCCGCTTGGGCCCACCGGCATTGCCGATGGCGGCTGGCTGATTCACTTTGCCATTCCCAAAGGCGTCGACCCCAAGCTGCTGCCAGCTGTCGGCAAATTTGCGCAGTTCCTCACCAACGACGCCAACCAACTCGCCTTCGCCAAACAGGCCAGCGTGTTCCCGACCACTGTCAAAGCGGCCGCGGATCCCTTCTTCCTCGCCCTGCCGGCCAATGCAGGCGCCGCCCAAAAGGCTGTTGCCGCTGGTGCCGCCTCGATGGCCCACTCGCACACGCTGTACGTGGCCGGCATCGACGACTACGACGAGCTGCGTCGCTCGCTGGTGAAGGCCGTTGAAGCTGGCGTCACCGGCAAGCAGGACGTCAAGCAGGCGCTCGATGGCGCGGTCGCTATCTGGAACAAGAAACTGTCCGCGCAAAGGCTGCACTGATGGCGCGCCGTCACTACCAGGCCTGGATGTTCCTCGCGCCCGCCTTGGTGCTGCTGGCCATATTTTCATTTTGGCCGGTGCTGTACGGGTCCTTCCTCGCCTTTACCGACTACAGCCTGGTGCGCCCCACCTCGTGGGTCGGCCTGGATAATTTCCGCTACATCTTCGACAACGAGATGTTTGTCACTGGCCTCAAAAATTCGCTGTTGTTCCTGCTGATGGTGCCCTTCGTGCAAATTGGCGCCATCGCGCTGGCGGTCCTGGTCAACAACCAGCTGCCCGGCATCCGCTACTTCCGCGCGGCCTTCTACGTGCCAGTCGTGACCACGGTATCGGTCGTGGGCATCATGTGGGGCTTCATGTTCCACGAACAGGGCACACTCAATTACGTCTTCCTGCAACTGCGCCTGGCCAACGCCCCCATCGGCTGGCTGTCCGACGACACCCTGGCCCTGTTTGCGATCATGTTCGTCACGCTGTGGCGCGGCCTGGGCTGGTACATGGTGATGTATCTGGCAGCGCTGCAGGCCATCCCCGCCGACATGCAGGAGGCGGCCATCCTCGATGGCGCCAATCGCTGGCAGCTGTTCTGGAAAATCACGGTGCCCATGCTGCGCCCAACCACCATGGTGTGCTCGATCCTGTCGGTATTGGCTGCCCTCAAAGCGTATCAGGAGGTCGATGTGCTGACCCAGGGTGGCCCCATGAACTCCACCTTCACTGCTTTGTACTACGCCTACGACCAGGGCCTCAAGCATTTGAAATTGCCACGCGCGCTAGCCGCCAGCATGGTGGTGTCCGCAATTTGCATCGCCATCGCGCTGGTCTGCCTGCGCTACCTGAAGCCGAGGCACCGCTGATGCGCAGCCGCCCCCACCACGTCGCCCTCCACTACCTGCTGCTCTGTGCACTGGCGGTGCTGTGCGTATTTCCCTTCTGGTGGACGCTGGTCACCGCGCTTTCGAGCGAAGGCAATATCTTTGCCTTCCCGCCGACCTTCTGGCCGCAGGCGCCGACGCTGGATAACTTCGCCGACGTGTTCCGCGCCATCCCCATGTGGTCCTTCTTTCGCAATTCGCTGCTCATTGCGGGATTGACCGTACTGTGGAAACTGGTCCTCTGTTCGGCCGCTGCCTACCCGCTCTCGCGCATGCAGTTTCGCGGCCGCAGCCTGGTGTTCGGCGTGATCCTTGCCACCCTGGTGCTGCCATCCGAAGTGAACTTCCTCGTCAACTTCATCACTGTCACAAAACTGAGCCTGGTGGACACCTACACCGGTGTCATCCTGCCCAACGTCGTCACGGCCGTCGCCATCCTGCTGCTCAAGCAAGCCTTCGACGAAGTGCCCCAGGACCTGGTCGACGCCGCGCGTGTGGACGGGGCCAGCGAATGGATCATCTTCCGTAAGATCATGCTGCCACTGATCGCGCCATGGTTGGCCACAGTGGGCATCCTGACGGCGGTGGAAGCGTGGAACGAATACATCTGGCCATCGATCGTGATGAGCAAGCCTGAAGAATTTCCCCTGTCGGTGGGCGTGCTGTACCTGCGCGGCACCTTCGGCAGCAGCACGCGCGTGATTGCCGCGGGCACGGTCCTGACCATCTTGCCTACCCTGGCAGCTTTCCTGTTTACCCAACGATTTTTCATGCGCGGCATGGACGGAGCAGTCAAATGAATCACTACAATCAACTTGCCGGTCAACTGATCATGATCCGCTTTCCCGGCACCGAACTCGATGCCGCCACCGCCGACTTCCTGCGCACAAACAGCGTGCGCGGCGTATGCCTGTTTCGCGGGAATATGGTCAATTCGGAGCAGCTCACCCGCCTGACCAGCGACCTGCGCGCGGTGATGGGCCCGAACGCACTCATCGCCATCGACCAGGAAGGCGGCGCTGTCGTGCGCTCGACCTGGGTGCCTGCGCCGCCGGCTGCCATGGGCCTGGGCGCAGCCGACGACGTACAACTGGCCAGCAGCATCGGCGCGGCCGTGGCGCGCGCCGTCAAGGCACTGGGTTTTAACTGGAACTTCGCGCCCGTGCTGGACCTGAACAACAACCCGCACAATCCCGTCATCGCCGAGCGCTCGTTTGGCGCGGACCCGCAGCGCGCCACCGAACTGGCCATGGCCTGGATGGCAGGCAGCGAAACGGAAGGCGTGGCCTGCTGCGTCAAGCACTTCCCCGGTCACGGCGACACCCACGTCGATTCCCACCGCGACCTGCCAACCGTGGACAAGTCGCTGGCAGAACTGGAAGCGCTGGAATTCAAGCCCTTCCGCCTCGCTGGCAATCGCGCGCCGGCCATCATGACTGCCCATATCGTCTATCCCGCGCTGGACGCCGAATTCCCGGCCACCATGTCGCGCCGTATCCTGCACGATTTGCTGCGCACCGAATGGGACTACCGTGGCGTCATCATCACCGACGGCATGGACATGCACGCCATCGCCGGTCGCTATGGCGCGGGCGCTGCCGCCGTGCGTGCATTGGTCGCTGGCGCCGACATGGTGATGGCCCTGGGCACACCGGAGACACAGGCTGAAACCATCGCCGCCATTGCTGCCGCCATCGAGTCAGGCCAGCTGCCGATGGAGGAAGTGAACACCCGCTTGAAACGTCTGGGCGATCTGGCCAGCGCCTACCCATGCCAGCCGCGCGCCTACCACGAAGACGCGGCCGACCGCCTGGTCATGGCCCACGGTTGGCGGCGTTGCCTGACGGCGCGCGGCAATCCACAACGCCCACCAGTGGGCACCAGGGTGCGCCTGGTGGTGCGCCAGGATGTGGTGAGCGACGGCGTGTCCGAAGCGGGCGTGCCTGCTGCCGTTGTCGCCACGTCGCTGGGTCGTCTGTACGACGTGGACCTGGTGACCTTTGCCGACGCCGAAACCTTCGACTGGAGCGCTTTGCCGGACGATGGACGCTTCACCTTCCTGGCCTCGACCTCGCGCCTGCGCTACGGCGCCAATGCGCGCAGCAACTGGAAGCCCGATCTGCACCTGGCACTGTGGAACCCCTATCAGGCGCTCGACATCGACGCGCCGGCCTTGATCACCTACGGCTTTGCCACACCAGCGCTGGACGCGGTCGATGCCTGGCTCGCCGGCACACTGGAAGCGCAGGGAAAATGCCCGGTTCCCGGATTTGAATAAGCGACAAGGACAGTCATGACCGATCTCACAAAAACAGCGCGTAACCCACTGTTCTGGGTTCCCAGCCTTTACTTCGCACAGGGTTTGCCGTTTTTCGCTGTAGCCGTCGTTGCGCGCCAGATGTTCAAGAGCATGGGCATCCCGAACGACGACATTAATCACTGGATGGCCTTGATCATGTTGGCCTGGACCTTCAAGCCGCTCTGGAGCCCGTTCCTTGAACTGGTGAGCAGCAAGAAGCTCGTGGTGGTGACCTTCCAACTGACCAGTGCCTTATGCCTCGCCGGTCTGGCAGTGGCGCTGCATTTCCCGTTCTGGATCGCCGCCTGTGTGGGCATGTTGGCCCTGCTGGCCATCAGTTCAGCGACACACGACATTGCCTGCGACGGCCTTTACATCTTCAGCCTGTCGGTCCCCGACCAGGCGCGCTATGCCGGCTGGACCGGTACTTTCTTCAACGCCGGACGCCTGATTGCGGCCGGCGTGCTGCTCAAACTGGCGGGGTATCTTGAAAAGAGCATGGGCGTAATTCCCGCCTGGACCATCGCGTTTTCTCTCCTTGCCGTGATGATGGTGGCCCTCGGCTTGTACAACAGCTGGTCGCTGCCGCAGGCAAAAAACGCGGTCGCTGAGGGCACCAGCGCTGCGTCCATCCTCAAAACGCTCAAAGAAGTCATCATCGACTATTTCAGCAAACCAGGGATCCTGGTCGCGGTCATCTTCATCATCCTGTTTCGTGCCGGAGAAGCCCAGGTACAGTCGATCGGGCCACTGTTCCTGCGTGACGCGCACAATGTTGGCGGGCTGGGACTGAGTACAGACGAAGTGGGCTCGGTGTACGGCACGGTCGGCACCATCGCCTTCATCATTGGCAGTATCGGCGGCGGCTACTTCACATCCTGGTTGGGACTCAAACGCGCGATCCTGGTATTGATACTGGCAGTGAACCTGCCCAACCTGGTATTCCTCTACCTGGCGGCCAACCTGCCAACCAACTTGGTGGTCATCGGAACGGCACTGAGCCTGGAGATGTTCGGCTATGGCTTCGGCTTCGTGGGCCTGATCCTGTACATGATGCAGGTGGTCGCGCCAGGCAAATACCAGACCGCCCACTACGCCTTCTCAACCGGGATCATGCAGCTCGGTTACTCGCTCTTCACCTGGATCAGCGGTGATATCCAGCTGGCCCTGGGCTACAAGAATTTTTTCATCTGGGTTCTGCTGGCGTCGGTGCCGGTGGCCATCCTGTCGCAGTTCATCCCGATGACCGCGCACGAGCGTGATCCCACGCTGCCGACCGTCGCACCGGCCATGGCGCACTAGCCGATGGCGAGCGTCAGCCTCAAAGGCATCCGCAAGCACTACGCCGCCGACAAAGCCGTCATCCACGGTGTGGACCTTGCCATCGCCGATGGTGAATTCGTGGTCTTCGTCGGCCCTTCCGGTTGCGGCAAATCGACGCTGCTGCGCATGATCGCGGGCCTGGAAGAGATCAGCGCTGGCGAACTGCATATCGGCACCCGCCTGGCCAACGACATCGCCCCGGCCCAGCGCGGCCTGGCGATGGTGTTCCAGTCCTACGCCCTGTACCCGCACATGACGGTGTTCGAAAACCTGGCCTTCGCCTTGCGCCTGGCCGGCCAAAAAGGTGCGGCACTGGAACAGGCCGTGGCGCGCGCCGCCGCCATCCTGCAGATCGGCGACCTGCTGCAACGCAAGCCGAAAGAGCTCTCCGGCGGCCAGCGCCAGCGTGTGGCCATTGGGCGGGCGATCGTTCGCACGCCCGAGGTGTTCCTGTTTGACGAGCCGCTCTCGAACCTCGACGCCAGCCTGCGCGTGCAGATGCGGGTGGAATTGAGTCGCCTGCACCGTGAGCTCAAATCCACCATGATCTACGTGACCCACGATCAGGTCGAAGCCATGACGCTCGGCCAGCGCATCGTCGTCATCAACGGCGGTCGCATCGAGCAGGTCGGCACGCCCCAACAGTTGTACCAGCATCCGGCCAATCTGTTCGTGGCCGGCTTCCTCGGTGCGCCCAAGATGAATTTCATGCAGGGCCAGATCGTCAGCGCCAGCGCTTCCGGCGCCACCGTACGTCTGGCAGGTGGCGCCTTGATCACGGTCGCGGTCGACGCCAGCCGCGCCACTGCCGGCGACGCCGTCACCCTGGGCATACGCGCCGAGCATATGCCGCTGGGCGCCCAGGGCGAGAACGCCATCGATCTGCTGGTCGGCCACGTGGAGTATCTGGGTGACCAGAATGTGGCGTACGCCAGTTTGGCCGGCGAAGCAGCGCTGGTGGCGGTCCGCCAGGCAGCCGACGGTACCCCGCTGCACCCCGGCATGACCGTGCGCGCCACCCTGCCCGCACAGCACTGCCATCTGTTCGACAGCGCCGGAAGTGCGTACTTACATTCGCTTACCAATCCCTGCTAAATTCAAGGCAGCGAAATAAAGATTGTGTAACAATATGCCCTTCGCCCGGAGCACAGTGCGCGTCCGGGCATTATTTATTGCCCTAATAACATGTCCACCGTTCGACGGCTTGCGGCGTTATGTCGCCAGCCTGTCTTCATGTCTCTACAAGGATCCTTCATGTCCCAATTTCGTCTCGCCCGTATCAGCCTGATCTTGGCCGCCATTGGTTTGAACGCCGTACCTGCTCTGGCCCCGGCCGCTTTCGCGCAAGACAAAGCCAGCGCCAGCGCCGCTGCGCCAGAAACCGTCCGTCCGGAACTGTACAAATTGCTGGACTCGAACAAGGTCAAGGAACTGCTCGCCGCGAAAAAATACGCCGACGTCCAGGCCAACATCACGGCTGCCGAAGCCATCGAGAAGCTGACCCCTTACGAGATCTACATCATTGATCGCACCAAGCTGAACCTGGGCGTCGCTTCGGCCAACAACGAATTGACGATGACGGCGCTGGAAGCGGTGATTAACACTGGCCGCGCCGGGAAAAACGACAATGCCGAATTCATGCAGGTGCTAGGCGACCGTTACTTCAATGCCAAAAACTATGCGAAAGCGGTCGAGTGGTACACCCGCTACCAGAAAGAAGCGCCTGAACCGAACAAGATCCTCAATTCCCTGGGCAAAGCCTATCTGATGACGAACGACTATCAGAACGCACGTGTGCAATTCGACGCGCTGGTGCGCAATGCCGAAGCGGCAGGCAAGGTGCCTGATTTCACCGAATTGGATCTGCTCAAGGTCAGCCACGCGCGCCTGAAGGACACTGACGGCTATATCGCGACCCTGGAAAAAATCGTTACCTACCATCCAACCAATGAAAACTGGACCGAGCTGCTCTCGCGCACCCAGAGCAAGGCAGGTTTTAACAGCCGCTTGCAACTGGACGCTTATCGCCTGAAGCTGGCAGCCCAGAAAGAAATGACGCCGGAAGAATACGTCGACATGACCGAGCTGGCACTGCTGGGCGGCTTCTTCACGGAAGCAAAAAACGCGATGGATGCCGGCTTTGCCAACGGTGTTCTGGGCAAGGGCAGCAACGCGGCCAAGCACAAGCAGCTGCACGACAAGGCAACCAAGAGCGCGGCTGACGACGAGAAGAACATCGCTTCCGGCGAAGCGAGCGCCAAGGCTGGCAAGACTGGCCAGCCTATGGTCAACCTGGGTTACGCATTCGCCTCGATGGGCCAGTACGACAAGGGCATCGACTTGATCGAAAAAGGGATTGCCAAGGGCGGCCTGAAAAATCCGGACGACGCCAAGCTGCACCTGGGCGTCGCTTACGTCAAGGCTGGCCGCAAAGCCGACGCGCAAAAGGTATTCGAAGGTATTAAGGGCAATGATGGCCTGGGCGACCTTTCGCGCCTGTGGGTCCTGTACTTGAACCGCAAACCGATGGCCGCTGCAGCCAGCTAAGACTGCGTAGTATTCACGACGAACGGCTCCTTGCTTCGGCAAGGGGCCTTTTTTTTGGTTCCTCTCCTGAGATAGCAGTGTATGGGTCCCCGCTTGCGCGAGGACGACGCGGTTAAGGGTAGTGGCAATAAAGAGATAAGCGCGACGCTAGAGGGGAAGCTGTTAGCTCGTCGTTAAAGAGCAAGCTGTTAGCTCGTCGTTAAAGAGCAAGCTGTTAGCGCGTCGTCCTCGCGCACGCGGGGACCCATTTGGAGCTAGCAGAGTATTGGCCCTCGCTTTCGCAAGGACAGTGATGGACAGGTGATTTAGAAAACCAGGTAGTCCGTCGAGAATTTTTGCCACATGCCCGCTGCCGGACCGCCCCCCGCAATCTTCAGCGCACTCTCCCGGGTCCAAAGTGGCTGGTCTGTGAGCCAGCGAACATTTTGCGGGGCAAATATCTCGCATACTGGCTCCACTTTCGGGAGACTGACCATGAATGCACTTCGCCACGTACCGGACGACGCCACCAATGAGCGCTCGCAGGTATTGCTGATCAACGGTTCGGACGGCGATCCACGCACCGCCCGCATGCTCGATCAGGCGCGCGCGCTGCTCGAAGCCGAAGGCGCCGAGGTCGACGTGCTCGACCCTGCCTTGCACAGCGCCAGTGATGTCTACGAAAAATGGCTGTTCACCAACGCGGTGTTCGTGATCGCTCCTGGCGGCGCGCATACCCTCCCCACCCGATACGGCCCGGCCATCGACCGCATGGCGCAGGCCGGCTACCCATCCAACCTGGCTGAACGCGCCTATGGGGTGGTGGTCCATGGCGACGGCGCGGACGCCACGCGCCGTGCCTTGTGCGGCTGGTTCGACACGCTAGGCATGGTCGACTCGGACAGCTTCGCCAAGCTGGACCGCTACCTCGGCTATCACGAGCTGGACGCCGATGACATCGAACTCAAGGATGACGCCGACTACCAAGCCGAAGTCGGCAATGTGGCGCATGCGCTCTCCCATGCGGTGACGGAACTGCGTGCCGGCCGCTTGTCGCCCCCAGAGCGGCGCCTGCGCAGCGTCTAGCGCGCTGTCCCGTTCATCGCCTGGTCATACGCGCCGGCCGCGGCATCGGTGCTGCTGCAGGTCGCGTCGGCCGTCGGCGTTGGCACCTTGCACGGGCGGTCGCGACCGAGCGACCAGAAATGCAGACCGGCCAGCTTCATCTTGTGCACTTGGCTGGCCAGCAGGCGTGCGTCGTCCAGCGTGAACACATTTTCCACCACGTCGTTCACGCCTATCATGGGTGTCAATTCGAGCTGCGCCATCGGCAGAGCGTATTTGCGATTCACATTGCGCGCCGCCTGCAGTGCAGACTTGCCCATGTCGCAGCCCTTCCCCTTGCCGCTTTTGAGTACGCAGACCTTGCGCGTTCCTGGTCCGTAGTCCATCACCATCAGGTTGAAGGTGAAGTCGCGCACACCATGGCGGCGCAGCGTCGCCAGGATGGCTTCTCCCTGTGCATTGAGGCTCTTGTTGCTGCCATCGGAGGCAGCATGGGTGGCCACGGTGAAGCTGTAACGCAGCTGCGGATGCTTGATCTGCGCGGCCTTTATGCGCAGGATCAGCGAGTCGACCTGCTCCGCGCTTTGATTGGCTTCGATGTCAAAATCGAGCCCCTGCAAACGAGGACTGTCGTAGCGCGCGATGAAGCGCTCCATGCCTTCGTCGGTGGCACAGGTGAACACCCCGCCCTCGCCGCCCGTGGACACCACGTAGCCTATGCCTGCCTCGTTAAAGACGCGCACATTGGCGTCGGCCACCTGCTGGCCGCTGTACAGGCCCCACTTCTCGTCGCCGCACTCACCTGTGGCGAAGGCCCAGCTCAAGCCTCCGGCGCCGGAGAGCTTGTTGTCCGCTTCAATAAACAGCGGCGCCGGCTTGGGCAGGTGCTTGTAGGGGCTGTAGATAAAGCGCGGCGCGCCAGCGCTGGCCGATGCACTCAAGGCGCAGGCGAGCAGGAACAACAGTGGGGTTTTCAAGGCGTTTTCCTTATTGCTGTAGTTGGACGATCAGCGCGTCCTTGAGCTTGCGAATGTCCTGCTCCGACAGCTCGCCCAGCACGCCGCGCCGAAACGGCGGGATGTGGGCAACTGCATTGTCGGTATCGAACACGAAATGGTTAAACATGGCTTTCCACGCTGCGCGCACGCCGGGGCTGAGCCCCTGCATATTGGCCAGGCAGTGCAGCAGGCAGTTCGACGGTGAACTGGCGCGGTCGGTTACGCCAATGGCGCCGCCCCACCAGTAGTTGATCAGGATATTGAGCGTGCCGATCGACTCGACCTGATGCCACCATAGGGCCGGAATGTAAATGGCGTCGCCCGGTGCCAGCTCGGTCACCATGGACGCGGCAAGCGCCTCCCGGTAGCGCGGAAACTGTGCCAGGTCGTTGGTGGCCATGCTCACAGGCGCGCCGGCCGGTGTGAAGTCAAGTGGCCCCACATACAGGTTACCCACTTGTTCAGGCGGGAACAGTGTGAAGCGGCGCCGTCCGCTAACGCAGCAGGCGATATTGTGGGCTTCGTCAAAATGCGCGGGCACGGTGATGGTGTTGCCCAGCCAGATGCGCGGCTGGATGGTCGGCGTCAGCAAGGGCAATCGATTCTCATCCAAAAAGCCGGGGATGGATTCCGAGATCAGCGCGCTTTGCGCCGCCAGCGATGGCGCGTTCTGGCTGCCCAGGTAGCGCTGCAACTGGGTGATCACGGCAGAGAGCGGCAGGCGGTTGCGTACGAAGCTGAAACCCTGCAGGCCAGCGCTATAGCCGACATGTCCATGGGCAGCCGGTGGCGTCATGATGGCATTGACATCGGCGCCGGTGTCGAAGGCCTTCAGGTAATCGCACACCGCGTCGGTGGAACACAGCGCCTGCGCCACGACTGGCCAGTGCTTGACGATCCCGCGCATGACAACGGGCTGGTGCAGCGGGACTATCTCCTGGTGAAAGGTCGCGACGTCCACATCGGCGAATTCGGGAATGGCTTGTTGCTGCATCATTGCGTGCCCCAAAAAAAATGACGGCGGAACATCCCGCCGTCATTGATTCTACCTAAGTGCGGTCAGATTAATACTTGGCGCGCATCGTCAGGAAGAACTGGCGACCATTCTGATAGACCGAACGTGGCTGGTCATCATTGAGGGCGTAGTACTTCAGCTTCGGATTGTTCAGGTTACGCATGTCCAGCGAGAACGAGATCTTGTCGTTGAGCGTGTAGCCCAGCGATGCGTTCAAGTCACCGCCGCCCACCTGATTGAACTCGGTACCGCGATCCAGACCGACATACGCGTCCGAACGGTGGCCGTAGGTCAGACGGGCGTTGAAGCGCTCATCTTCGTAGTAGGCCGACACGTTGTAGGTGTTCTTGGAAGAACCGAGCACCTTGGCACCGCTGTCATCCTTGGCGTTGGTCAAGGTCAGGTTGGTCGACACACCGAAGTTGCCAAAGATTGGCTGTTCGTAGGCCAGTTCGATGCCCTTGACCTTGCCCTTGCTGTTGATTGGCGAGGTGATCAGGTATTCGGCATCGAAACCATTCGGGAAGGTGATCTTGGTCGCATCGGTAAAGGTGCGATAGGTCGCCACGCTAGTGCCCTGGCCAATGTAGTTGGTCAGGTTCATGTAGTACACACTGCCCGACAGCAGCGACTTCGGCGCGAAATACCATTCCAGCGAAGCGTCGAAGTTGGTCGAACGCACAGGCTTGAGGTAAGGATTGCCACCGCTGCCGGAACCCTTCAAGCCCTGCGCCGGTGGCGGCGTCAGCGAGAAAGTACCAACCAGCGAGGAGTAGTCCGGACGCGTCATCGTTTTGCCCAGGGCAAAACGGGCGATCAGGTCAGGACGCAGTTCCAGGCGCAGGTTGGCGCTTGGCAGCAGGTCGTGGTGGGTAATATCGGTCGTGGTCGGGCGGAAGATCCCGAACAGCGAGTTGTAGACCACGCCTGGCTGGCCAGCTGGCGTGTCGCTCGGCAGGCCGACGTTGCTGATTGCGTGTTCCTTGGTCTGCACATAGCGCACGCCAAAGTTGCCGCTCCAGCCTTCGCCGTCGAAATTGCCCTGAACGAAGCCCGCTGCGGTTCTTTCTTTCAGCGCGAACTCATTGCCGAAATCTTCACGCGTGCCATCGGTTGGACGGGTGCTGAACTTGTCGCCAAACGCTGCCAGTTGCTCCGGGGTGTAGCGGAACACATTGCGCGGGAAGGTGCCGCCCAAGTTGCCGCCGAAATTGCCCGGATACACAGCACCAGCCGTTGGCCAGTTGGCCGGATTGTACGGCGAGTTGGCGCCGTCGATGCAGGAATACTGCGATGGCAAGGGAGCTGCCCAGAAGAAGCCAGGACCGCCATTAGCGTCAGTGCGGGTCGAGCAGCTAGGGCCTTGGCCGATGATGCCGCCGGAGCTGCGATCATGGTCGGCCTTGCGTACGCCGAACTTAATCTGCTGCAAGCTGGCTACCTTGATGTCGAAGGCGCCATCGAGCTGCAACCACTGTTCCTTGTCCTTGACGGTCACGTTCTGGTCGCCAAACATCCAACCGAAGCCGGCGGTCGTGCCGTTTGGCGTGGCCGATGGGTTGTTCCCGAACGAGAAGTCGGCTGCGCTACCCAGGCCGTTCAGCTTGTACGAGGCGCCGGTGCCGGTGGCGCCATTCCATGCGATCACGTCCTGACGCGGGGTGCGGCCTTCGCCCTTGGAGGTGCCGCCCTTGATGTTCAAGGTCAGCGCGTCACTGGCGCGGTACTTGGCGTCCAGGGCCAGGAAATTGGCGGTGGCGGCCGAACCTGGACGGGAGATCTGGTCGTACTCGTTGTACTGGGTGCCAGCCACTGGTGCGAACACGGCACTGGTGAGCGTTTTCACGCCGTTCTTGGTGCTGACAGTGTACGAGCTTGGCGTTTGACCAGCACCCTTCTGGATGATGTTACCGCCGTTGAGCAGATAGTTGTCGTTGGTGTTGGACGCATCGAGCTTGGACGAGAAGGCATTGACATCAATGTTCAGTTCGCGGCTAGGCTTGAATTGCAGATCGAGCAAGGCGCCCTGGCGCTTACGCTCTTGCTGGAACAACGAAGCACCAAGGAAGCCTGGATAGTAGGCATTGGCCAGGTCCGGATGAGCAACGGCCATGGCGCTGGTCGGGTCGATCTTGTCGTAGGACAGAATTTCCTGGCCATCGCGACGCAGGTGACGCGTTTCCGAGAACACTTGCAGCAAGGCGCCAAAGGTCTTGGCATCATTTTTCCAGTTCACCAGCGCGGAAAATTGCGGGTCTGTTTTCTTTGGCAACTGGGCATACACCAAGCCGAGCGACGCTTCTGCCGTTACCTGGTTCTTGAATTCGAGCGGCTTGCGCGTGATGATATCGACCGAACCGGCAACACCGCCTTCAATCAGGCTCGCTTCCGAGCTCTTGTGGACCACGACCGAGCCCACCAGTTCGGAAGGAACCAGGGTGTAGCTCACGCTGCGGCCAACCTGGGTGGTCTGGTTGAGCACGAACCAGTCGCCCGATGCCACGTTGTGGCCGTTGATCAGGGTCTGGGTCAGGTTGGCATTGGTGCCGCGCATGGAGACACGGTCGTTTTCGTCGAAGCCGCCTTCGCTGGCGCCGGCATTGCTGACGTTCACGCCTGGAACACGTTGCAGCGAGTCGGCGACGTTTTTGTCAGGCATCTTGCCGATATCTTCGGCGGTGATGACTTCGACATGGGATTCAGCATTTTTCTTTTGATTCAAGGATTGCTGAAGCGCTGCACGGATACCTTGCACATACACTTGCTGGACTTCTTCGCCTTTTTTCGGCGCAGCATCGACTTGCTGGGCTTGCGCCGCGATGCTGGTACACAAGACCATGATGCCCACTGCCGTGGCGATTGGCGTCAGACTGGTCTGTGCCGAGACGTTTGCTTCGTTGCTGCGTACTGCCTGGTTCCGCTTCATATACTCCCCCTGGATATGGCTCCGTGACAAAGCCTGTTCATTTTTGACTGCGCTTTTTCTGGAACTGGTTCAACCACCTGTAAAACCAATCTAACGCCAATATACTACTGATTAATACCAGAACACTACCAATTTCGATAGTTTTTTCGTATGCACTTCGAATAACTTCCTGCAAAAAACGGCTACGGGGAAGTGGTCTGGTCGGGTGTGTACTTGCGGCAACCATTTCACGGGCATGGGGCTGTTCTGGTCTTTTTTTGGTATTATCGGGACAGGCAAGCTTGCCGACCGGCCAGTGTGGCAAACACGCACCACTTTTTCGAAAAGAAGGTTTATTGGTATGACCTCACTAGCCCAGATCATGGAAAACCTGGCTGAAACGAGCAGCCTGCCGCTCTATCAGCAATTGCAGCGGGCGCTGCGCGAAGCGATTGACCAGCGTGTGTTTGGGCCGGACGAGGCCCTGCCGGCCGAGCGCCAGCTGGCACTGGATTTGTCCATGTCGCGCATCACGGTGCGCAAGGCCATTGACGGTCTGGTGGGGGAAGGCTTGCTGGTCAAGCGGCCCGGTTCGGGCAACTTCATCAATACCAGGATAGAGAAGAACTTCGCCAAGCTGACCTCGTTTTCCGAGGACATGCGGGCCCGCGGACGCACGCCGCGCAGCGTATGGCTCAAGCGTTCGGAAGGCACGGTGACGCCAGAAGAAGCATTGCGGCTGCGGCTATCACCAGGCGCGCCGGTGTACCGCTTCAACCGCATCCGTTATGCCGACGAGATCCCCATGTGCCTGGAATACGCGACCATTGTGGCAGCCTGTTTGCCGACGCTAGAGACGGTGGGGATTTCGATGTATGAAGCGCTGGAAGACGCGGGGAATCGACCGGTGCGGGCTTTGCAGCGGCTCTCGGCCATTCTGCTCAATGCGGAGCAGGCCAAGCTGCTGCAATCGAAGGAAGGCGACGCGGGACTATGCGTGGAGCGCCTGGGTTTCCTGCGCGATGGACGGGCAGTAGAGTTTTGCCGCTCCTACTTCAGGGGCGACATGTATGATTTTGTGGCGGAGTTGAGTTCCTAAATTCCGGGCTCCTTCCCCCGACTTATATGGCCGTCAGCCCGCCATCAACCGCCAACTGGTGCCCCGTAACAAACGAACTCTTGTCCGAACACAGCCACAGTGCGGCGTTGGCAATCTCCGCCGCTTCGCCAAAGCGCCCCATCGGGTGCACATTGCGCAGCTTCTTCTCGCGCTGAGGTTCGCGTTCCAGCGCGCGCGTCATCATGGCGGTATTGATCACGCCAGGGCACACGCTGTTGATACGGATTCCGGCGCGCGCATATTCTGCCGCCGCAGTTTTGGTCATGCCCACCACCGCGTGCTTGCTGGCCGCATAGATCGGCTGCGTGGGCGCACCCACCAGGCCTGCCACGGACGCGGTGTTGACGATGGCGCCACCGCCCTCCTGCTTGAGCATCTGACGAATCTCGTACTTCATGCACAGCCACGCACCCTTGACATTCACATTCATGATGCGGTCAAACAGCGCTTCATCGGCATCGGCCAAGGGCAGGTGCTCTTCTTCGATGCCAGCATTGTTGAAGGCGCAATCGAGGCGGCCGTAATACGCCACCGTCTTGTCGATCAAGGCTTCCACTTCCGTTGCGCGGGTGACGTTACATTGCACAAACAGCGCCTTGCCTCCGCCTTCGACGATCATGGCAGCGGTCGCATGACCACCATCGACCGAGGTGTCGGCCACCACCACGCAGGCGCCCGCGCGTCCGAAAGCCACGGCTGCGGCCCGGCCTATGCCGCCAGCGGCGCCAGTGACCAGCACCACCTTGCCCTCGAAGGAGCTATCTTTTTGTTTGCTATTTTGCACTTTCACGCCTCTTGGATTGCGAACAGGGATCATTTGCTTCCCTACAGCAACATACTAGCGTAAATATGCGTGTTCCACCAGCAAGTATTTTGACCGATTGTGGCGTTTTTTCTACGCGGGGGAATTAGGGACGGGATGCGCCTGGCAAGGGCAGGAAGCAGGCATCGACCACCTGTAGGTCGTTATCCTTGGCGAAATCACGGATGAAGTGGTAGGCAAGTGGTTCTAGCTTTTGCAGGTCACTATTGACCACCACCGCCTTGACGCCATTGAGCATGGTTGGCCAGACATAGGGGGAGAATTGCATGCGCCCGCCACCCCCACCTTCCGGCTGGAAGCAGGACATGACGCCGCACAGGCGCTCGGCCCAGTCGCTGGGCCGGAACTGCTTGCCATCACTGGTGAGACCAAGAATGAAAAACTCGTTGGCGAGTTTTGTCTTGTTGTCAGGTAACTCGGCCATAGAGCGACGTATCGGGACAAGAGTGCTGGTGGAGATCCAGGCGCACGCGCCTGGCCTGTGGAACCCCAGTATTATATCTTATAGAAGACTGCCCATGCGCTCGACCGCTTGCACGTCCTTTAACCGAGGATCACGGCGCTGGACAATAACAACAGCAACATCATCCATAGTAACAGGGCGCGCCATACCAGACCCACCGTGCTTTGCAGTGCGCGCGCGCTTGGCTCCACGCCCGGCATGACTTCCGCTTCGCTGTCGGTGGAGTCCACGGTTGCAGCGTCCGGCGGCAGCACGCGCGAGGCGTTTTCATTGGGCGTGCCGAGACGCACACCCATCGCGCCACCACCGGCGGCGAGGATGATGCCGCGCGCTTCATCGCTCCAGCGGTGAGCGAAATTGCGCCAGGCATAAATCGCGTCCTCGAAATTACCCACCACGGCAAAGGCCACGGCAGTCAGGCGCACGGGCAGCCAGTCGATCCAGTAGAAGGCCTTGGCAGCGAACTGGCCAAACGCTTCATTGCGCATGTGGTCAGGTTCATTCCAGGCACGCGCCAGGTATTCGGACACGCGGTACAGGACAGCGCCAGCCGGCCCCAGGGGCAGCAGGAACCAGAAGAACACGCCAAACACATTGCGGTGAGTAGTGATGAGCGACTTTTCCACCGCAATGCGGGCCACTTCTGTTGTTTCCATGCCGACCGTATCGAGTTTGGTCCACTCGGCCAACAGGGTGCGGGCCGTGGCGTCGTCGCCGGCCGACAAAGCGATCTGGATCGAGGTGAAATAATGGCTGTAATGGCGAAAGCCCAGCGTCAGGTAGACGATCAGCACATTCCAGATGAAGGTGGCGGCAAGCCAGCCCATATGGTCGAAAAACTTGTAGATCAGCCAGGCAGGAATGACCAGCGCAGCCATCAGCAGCAGCCAGCCCATGCGTCCATTGCTGGCGTCGCCTGCATTGAACCAGCCTTCCATGCGCGTGGCGAAGGCCTTGATCTCGGCGTAAATCATGTTGTCCGCGCGCAGGGGCTTTAGTTGTTCAATAAGCAGCGCGCAGAGAATGGAGAGAAAGGTCATGCAACGTCCTTTGAAATGATGCTTTGCAGCTTTGCCGCTACGATAGCGCAGAGGCCGTGCAGAATCAAACTTATTGGGTATTTATCTACCTGCGCTGGCCCCAGTTTAGGCATTTGCGAGGAGCAGGCGCGACACCTGGATCCCCACTTTCGTGGGGACGACGTGCTAGCGTTCCCGAGACCCGTCGCCCCCACGCAGGTGGCAAGCCCTCGGCCCGTCGTTCTCACGCAGGGGGCAAGCCCTCGGCCCGTGGTTCTCACGCAGGGGGCAAGCCCTCGGCCCGTCGTCCCCACGCAGGTGGCAAGCCCTCGGCCCGTCGTCCGCACGCAGGTGGCAAGCCCTCGGCCCGTCGTTCTCACGCAGGTGGCGAGCCCTCGGCCCGTCGTCCCCACGCAGGTGGGGACCCATGCTGAGTTTGCTTTCGATCGGGTCGCTGGGTGTCGCGCCGCCGCATTCGCGAGGACCACGCGGTCGCAACAGGCTAAGACTATGCCCGCAGAAAGTGAAACAAGTTGCGCAGCATGCCCGCCGTCGCGCCCCAGATGAAAAAGCGCTCGAAGGGCATCGCGTAGAAACTGCGCCGCCCTGCCCCTTCCGGCAAATCAATGGACAGGCGCCGGTGATTGGCCGCATCCATCAGAAAGGCCAGCGGCACTTCAAACACCTCGGCCACTTCATTGGCGTCCGGCGTCAAAATAAACGGCGGCTGCACCAGTCCCACCACCGGCGTCACCTTGTAGCCAGTGCCGGTCACATAATCGGGCAGCACACCCACAACCTCAATATGCGCACGCGCCAGGCCGATTTCTTCCTCAGTCTCGCGCAGGGCCGTGTCGATGGCCGAGGCATCATAGTCCTCCGCGCGCCCGCCAGGAAAGCTGATCTGCCCCGCATGATCAGTCAAATGGGCGGTGCGCTGGGTCAGCAGCATCGTCAGGCCTTCGGGCCGCTGCACCAGCGGTATCAGGACCGAGGCGGCCGTCATGCGCGTGTTTTTCAGCAGCGATTCATCGACCAGCTCGGGCTGCCATTCTGGTGGCGCGGCAAAGCGCGCACGCAGCCAGTCCGCGGCCAGGCGTTCGCTCGCCAGCGCACCTTCCACGGCAATGGAATCGACCGGCAATTGCTCGGGATCGAAAGATATTTTTGCCAATGTTCTTGTCCTATAAACAAAAAAAGGCATCCGTTGCGGGATGCCTTCTTAGCGACGCGATGCCAGGAATTACTTGGCAGCAGCGGTTGCAGCGCGACGGTTTGGCAGTTTTTCTTTGATACGTGCCGATTTACCCGAACGCTCACGCAGGTAGTACAGTTTGGCGCGGCGAACATCACCACGACGCTTGACTTCGATCGATGCGATCAGCGGGGAATACAGCTGGAACGTACGCTCAACGCCTTCGCCGGACGAGATCTTGCGAACGATGAAGTTCGAGTTCAGGCCACGGTTGCGACGGGAGATGACCACGCCTTCGTATGCCTGGGCGCGCTTGCGGGTGCCTTCGACGACGTTGACGTTGACGATGACGGTATCGCCTGGTGCGAAGTCAGGAATAGTCTTACCCAGACGGGCAATTTCTTCTTGCTCAAGAGTTTGAATCAGATTCATTTTTATTACTCCGAAAACCATCTTGCTGGCGCTGGCGCCGACAGATCGGCATGCCCAGTAGAGGATGGGGTTAACCACGCAAACAACATGTTTGCGGATTGGTACTGCAACAGGTTTACAAACCTGCCAAAAACTTTTCGTCGGCCTTGGTCAGCTGTCCGGCGCTACGCGCCTTGAGCAGCAAATCGGGCCGCTTGCGCGCGGTCGCTTCGAGCATCCGTTCGCGCCGCCATTTCACGATCTCGGCATGGTTGCCACCCATGAGCACCGGGGGCACGCCCACACCTTCATACGTATCGGGCCGCGTGTAATGCGGTGAATCGAGCAAGCCGTTGACAAAGCTGTCTTCGACGGCCGAGGCATCGTCGTTGAGCACGCCTGGCAACTGCCGCACCACCGCATCCATCAAGGCCATCGCTGGCAACTCGCCACCCGAGAGCACAAAGTCGCCCAGGCTGATTTCTTCATCCACGCAACGGTCCAGCAAACGCTGGTCGACCGCTTCGTAGCGTCCGCACAGCAGTACCAGGCCCGCCACGTTCTTCAACTGCATCACCCGCTCATGCGTGAGCGGTTTGCCCTGGGGCGACATGAACACCACGCGCGGCACTGGCAACTCCAGCATCACCTGGCGCTGCTTGGCCGCAGCAATGGCCGCTTCCAGCGGCTTGGCCAGCATCACCATGCCGGGACCGCCGCCATACGGGCGATCGTCCACGGTGCGATGATTGTCGGTCGTGAAATCACGTGGATTCCAGGTCGACAGGCCCCAGCGTTTCTGCTCGAATGCGCGGCGCGTGACACCGGACTGTGTCAAGGCAGCGAACATTTCGGGGAACAAGCTCACGACATCAAACTGCATCGGGACCTCGCTGCGCGAGCCGGGCCTTAATAATCCAGGCCCCAGTCCACGGTAATTTTCTTGCCTGCCTGGTCGACCGTGATCACGAACTGGTCCACAAACGGAATCAGGCGCTCAGGCGCCTTTTCTCCGCTGGCATCAGGCACAGGGGCAATGCGCAAAATCGATTGCGCGCCGTTGTGCATCATGTCAGTGACCCGCCCGAGCGCATCGCCCTGCAGATTGACTACATCTAACCCGATCAGATCGGACCAGTAAAATTCATCGGCCGGCAAAGAAGGAAAGTCGCTGCGCGGGATAAACACTGCGGCGCCCTTGAGCGCCTCCGAGGCATCCCGCCCTAGCGTACCGACCAACTGGGCCACGACGTCGCCGCCGTGCAATTTGGCAGTGCGTACGGTGACGCTCTGCAGGCTGGGTTTGTCCAGCCACCAGGTTTTCACGTTCAGCAGCGCATCCGCGTCGACCGAAAACGGGGTGACCCGAATCGAACCGGTGACGCCAAAGGCGCCGGACACATACCCGACTTGCGTCAGGTCGTCGGGGGCTTGCACCCCGGATGCTGCAGTAACGCTCAAACCAGGACCAAACTTAAGCTGCTGCTTTTGGCTGGCTGTTCACCAGACGTGCTACGGTTGGCGACAGTTGTGCGCCAACGCCTTGCCAGTAGGCCAGACGGTCTGCAGTGATGCGCAGGCTGACTTCTTGACCAGCTGCCATCGGGTTGTAGAAACCGATGCGCTCGATGAAGCGGCCGTCGCGGCGATTGCGCGAGTCCGTTGCAACGATGTTAAAGAACGGGCGCTTCTTGGCGCCTCCACGAGCTAAACGAATAACGACCATAATAATTCCAAAAAGTTGTGCTGGGCGGAAAAAGCCGACAATTATAGCGCGCTATGCCGCGCAGCAGCAAGCGTTAATGACAACAGGGCGCGCACATCGGGAAGAATCGAGCATTATCGCCGATTTTGGCCGGCACCGCCATCGGCGTATGCAGGAATAATCCTGCCAAGCCGGCCAATATCGCCGATACTGCCTGCTTTCCCGCACCAACAACGTTAAAAAAATGTCTACAGCTCACAAAAACAAGTCCTTTGCCACCTTCCTTGCCCTGGTGTTTGGCGCGGTCGGCGTCCACCGTTTCTACCTGCGTGGCAGTCTGGACCGGCTGGGATTGATGCATGTGGCTTGCTTGCCGATTGCGGGTCTGGTGTATGGCTTGGCGCCGCATGCGGACTGGTTTTACAAGATCTTGCCGATCCTGGTGTCGGCCATTGTCGGGGTGATCGAGGCGCTGGTGCTCGGCACGACTGCGGACGAGAAGTTCGACGCCAGTTTTAATGCAGGATCGGGTCGCACCTCGGACACGAGCTGGGTTGTGGCCCTGTGGCTGGTGGTGGCCACAGGGGCCGGCGCGACGCTGCTCATTGCAACCATGTCACGCATGTTTGATTTGCTGTACACGGGCGGCGCCTACGGTTAAGCGCCGCACCCCACTGCCCGACGCAGCGCAACACTCCTCCCCATCCACACTGTCCTTGCGAAAGCGAGGACCCATACCGCGTGTGGGTGAGAGGCTCTGTAGATGAGCGGCGGTGTTATGGGTCGCGAGGCGTCGCACCGTCGCTTTCGCAAGGACAGTGAAGTCACCGTGATGAAGCTGCTTAGTGAGCGTGGCGTCGGTTGGCAATATCCTGCCGCACGCGCGCCTGCTTCTCCTCGACACTGAGGCTGGAACTGTTGCCGGTCACCGTACTACTGAGCAAACGCGGCGACCCTGCATTGGCCAGACTCGTCGAACCAGGCTGGAACAAACTCTGCTCCCAGTTCTGCCCCACCGTCATCTGCACCGTCGCTGGCAAGCTATCGACTGCCGCCGGATCAATCCACGGCGCCACACGCGAGAGCACCAGCTTGATACGCGGCTTGATGCCTGGCATGGCGATACGGCCACGCTGCCCCCAGGCCACATACAAGTCGGTACTGTACAAGCCATCGACATACTTGTTGGTATAGGCCACGTCGTACCGCACCCCGTGCCGGTAAGACATCATGAATTCTTCCATCAACATAGCCAGATCTTCGCGCGAATTTTCATTCGCGTAGATGGAGTACGCGTAGTCGTCGCTGGCCACGTCGCTGGCAAAGAATGCCCCGACCTGGGTCGGCGTGTAAGACTTCTGCAGCGCCGTCGGGGTCACGCCCTGATACATGACCTTGCCCAGGCCGCGCATTTCAACCGAGGTGAGCGGATAGGCATTGGCCAGCGCATCGGACGGCAAGGCGCCAGCATCAAGGCGCCCTGCAATATTGCGGAAAATGGATAGCGAGCCGTCGAGGTTGCGCTGAGCCGGCGGGATGAAGTCGCCAGCGTGACCGAGCTCGTGGTACAGCAGTCGGCCTAACACAAATACCAGCTCGCTCTCAGGGCGGTTCACGCGCTGGGTGGGCGAATAGTAAGCGAGCACATTAGCATTGTTCTTGACCATGCGGCTCAGGCTCGTGAAATTGAGCGGGTCGTCAAACGCCGAGCGGTAGTCCGGCACTTCGGTGACCACGTCGCGCTGCTCGGGCGTGAGCCACAGCTGGCCGGCATCGAGATAGATGGCACCGGTGGCCTCGGTATAGAAACTCGGACGCACGTGCGAGCCGATGACGACCGTGGTGACGCCGGCAAGCATGCGGCGGAAGTCGCCGTTCACATCTTCGTTGGTCAGGAAGCGCTCGAAATTCTGGCCCAGGAAATCGTGCGATACCAGTACCCGGTCCATGACCTGGGCCACGGTCGGCATGCCGCCCACGCCGGCTTCGGTCTGCAGCAGCGGCAGCGTACTGCTGGCGCACAGATTCTGGTTGACCGAGTCGCGGTAGAACAGGCTCACATCGTAGCTGCAGCGTGCCAGCACGCTGGCGTAAGGGCTAGCGGCGTGGTAAGGATGCACCCGCGCCGTGAGATCGAAAATGGCGCCACTTGGTGCGGCCGCCTGGCGATCGACGCTGATGATGACATCGTCCGTGTCCACCTTGCCGCTGCTGGTGGTCATGGTCGCGCGGAACTTGAGCGCGACGTCGTTGCCACTGGCTGGCGCGGTAAACATCATCACGCGCTGGTTGCTGGTGTCCATGGTCACGGTGGGTCCTGCGGTCTGGCGCCAGGTAATGCTCGAGAGCGTGTCGGCGCCGGCCAATACGGGCCAGGCGCGCACGGAACTGGCAGTGCCCGGACGCAGCGAGTGATCAACGCGCACGGTCAGGTAGCTGCCCGTTGGCGCCGCAGTGACAGCGATGTCGGTCGTGGCCGACGCGGGGCTGCCATCAGCCAGCACAGCGTCCGCGCGCAGGCGTATCGTCCCGGCAGTGGCCGTTTCCACCGCCACCGTGGGGAGGCCGGACGCAGGCAGGTTGACTGTGGGGCCGCTTACCTGACTCCACAGGATGCTGGTCAGCGGATTGCCGCAAGATAGCGCAGCCGCGCCCGCGGTCTTGCCCGCTTCAACCGTGGTATCGGCCACGATCTGTATACCGCTGGTGCAACTGGCCTGCACCGGCGGCTGCGTCACTGGCGTGCTGCTGCCGCCTCCACCGCCACCGCAGGCCGACAATACAGTCAGCGACAAAGCTGCCAACGACAGGCTCACACCACTACGCAAATTTTTCACAGGTCGATCCCAATATCCAAAAACGGTTACAATTTTTGCCTCAAAGCATTAAACGCACACCTTATTCTGCACCAAAAGCAAAAACAAAGCGTGTTTCTCAAGGAACTCGGGCTTACAATGGGCATGAAGTTCCAGATGGCAATATTAACTGATAGTGAGTACAAACATGACAAAAAATCCATTTATTCTTGCAGTGCTGTTCAGCGGCGTGATGGCGACGGCCCAGGCCAAGGATCATAACCAGGGCTGCTACGACTGCGGCAAGGTCACGTCGATCCACGTGGTGGAGAAAAAGGGTGAAGGCGGCGCGCTGGGCGTGATCGCCGGCGGCGCGGCAGGCGGCTTGCTGGGACACCAGGTTGGCGGCGGCAAGGGCAAGACCCTGGCCACCATCGCCGGTGCGGTGGGCGGCGCGTACGCGGGCAACAAGATTCAGGAAAAAGCCACTGCCAGCAAGCAGTGGAAGGTCGATGTCGAGTATGACGACGGTCGCCGTAACAGCTTCTACTTTGCCAAGGAACCTGGCATGCGCGCGGGTGACCGTGTGCACAATGCGGGCAAGTCGATTACCCGCATGTAAGGTCAGCGGCAAACACGTGCGCTTAGCGAACGCAGAATACTGCGCGCGCTAAGTGAACGCAGAATACTGCGCGCGCTAAGCGAACGCAGAATACTGCGCGCGCTAAGCGAACGCAGAAAACCGCGCGCGCTTAGTAAATGCTAAAACCGTCGTCCTCGCGAAAGCGGGGACCCATGCCGAGCTTGCTTCAGCATGGGTCCCCGCTTTCGCGAGGACGACGGGTTTTGGGGTGCAGCTTGTGTTTAGAACTGGTCTTCGCTCAAGGCCAACACACCAGCACTGCCATCCACAATCGCCGTACGCAGACCCGACGCCTGCGACAGGATATGGTCCGCAAAGAAGCGCGCAGTGGCGATCTTCGCTGTGTAGAACGAAGCATCACCCTCCCCCGCCTCCAGCTTCGTCTTCGCAATCAGCGCCGCGCGCGCCATCGTCCAGCCACCGAGCACGATACCGGCAAGCTTCAGATACAACACGCTGCCCGCGAACACGCCCTTGATATCGCTTTTCATATTGCCTGCGACGTAGTCAACCACGGCTTCGAGCGCCACACTGCCTTCGCTTAGCGCACGGTGCATGGCTTTGAAGTCGTCGCCAGCAGCGGCGGCCAACTGCGCCTCAGTGGCGCGCACCTGGGCGATGATGCCCTTGGCAACCGCACCGCCGTCACGCACCGTCTTGCGGCCCACCAGGTCATTGGCCTGGATCGCCGTGGTGCCTTCATAAATGGTCAGGATCTTGGCGTCGCGGTAGTGCTGGGCGGTGCCAGTTTCTTCGATGAAGCCCATGCCACCATGGACCTGCACGCCGTCGCGCGTGACGTCCTGCGACATCTCGGTGGACCAGCCTTTGATGATGGGAACCAGGTACTCGTACACGGCCAGGTTGGCCTTGCGCGTATCGGCGTCCGGGTGGTGATGCGCCAGGTCGCTGATGCCGGCGCCAACATAGGCCAGCGCGCGCGCCGCCTCAACTTGCGAGCGCATCGACATGAGCATGCGGCGCACGTCCGGATGATGGATGATGGAGACGGGACCGGCGGAACCTGCCAGGTCGCGCGACTGCACGCGGTCCTTGGCGAAAGCCACGGCTTGCTGATAGGAGCGGTCGGCCAGGCCGATGCCCTGCATGCCAACGCCAAAGCGCGCCGCATTCATCATGATGAACATGTATTCCAGGCCGCGATTTTCTTCGCCCACCAGAGTGCCGATGGCACCACCGTGGTCGCCAAACTGCAGCACAGCGGTCGGACTGGCCTTGATGCCCAGCTTGTGTTCGATCGACACGCAGTGCGCATCGTTGCGCGCGCCCAGTGAGCCGTCGGCGTTGACCATGAACTTGGGCACGATGAATAGCGAGATCCCCTTCACGCCCGCCGGTGCGTCCGGCGTACGCGCCAGCACCAGGTGCACGATGTTCTCAGCCATGTCATGTTCGCCGTAGGTGATGAAGATCTTGGTGCCGAACACCTTGTAAGTGCCATCGCCCTGCGGCACGGCGCGTGTGCGCACTGCTGCCAGGTCCGAGCCCGCCTGCGGCTCGGTCAAATTCATGGTGCCAGTCCATTTGCCCGAGATTAGCGGCTCGAGGTAGGTCGCTTTCTGCGCATCGGAGCCCGCCGTCAGCAGCGCTTCAATGGCGCCGTCCGACAGGAGTGCCACCAGCGCAAATGAAATCGACGACGCGTTAAGCATCTCGATGCATGGCGTGGCCACCAGCTTGGGCAAACCCTGGCCGCCGAATTCGGTCGGGTGCTGCACGCCCTGCCAGCCAGCTTCCGCGAAGCCCTTGAAGGCGTCCTTGAAACCCTTGGCCGTGGTGACCTGGCCGTCGTGCCAGAAGCTCGGCTCCTTGTCGCTGGGGCCATTGAGCGGCGCGACAACGGCGCTGCAGAACTTGGCGTTTTCTTCGAGGACTGCTTCGACCGTGTCGGCGGTGGCGTCTTCGCAGCCTGGCAGTGCGTTGATGGTGGAAAGTCCCGCCAGTTCGTTCATCACGAACAGCATGTCTTTGAGTGGGGCCTGGTAGCTCAAGTTGTTCTCCTAGTCGTTACGAAAAAAAACGCATTCCGCCATCGGTCACGCGACCATGGGGGAATGCGCCTTTGTATGCGGGCGTTTAACCGAGTTGCTTGACGAGGTCAGGCACCACTTCAAACAGATCGCCAACGATGCCGTAGTCGGCTACCGAGAAAATCGGCGCTTCCGGATCCTTGTTGATCGCAACGATGGTCTTCGAATCCTTCATGCCGGCCAAGTGCTGGATCGCGCCGGAGATGCCAACAGCGATGTACAGCGCAGGCGCGACAATCTTGCCGGTCTGGCCAACTTGCCAGTCGTTTGGCACGAAGCCTGCGTCCACGGCAGCGCGCGAGGCACCCATGGCTGCGCCCAGCTTGTCGGCCAGCGGTTCGAGGATCTTGAAATTGTCGCCCGAGCCCATGCCGCGGCCACCGGAGACGATGACTTTTGCAGCCGTCAGCTCCGGGCGGTCCGACTTGGCCAGTTCGCGGCCAACAAAACTCGATTTGCCCGAGTCGCCAACAGCAGCAAGGGCTTCGGTCGCAGCCGAACCACCAGTGGCGGCAGCCGAATCAAAACCGGTAGTACGCACGGTGATGACCTTGACCTTGTCCGACGATTGCACGGTGGCGATGGCATTGCCGGCGTAGATAGGACGCTCGAAGGTGTCTGGCGAATCGACCTTGGTGATTTCGGAAATCTGCGCGACGTCCAGTTTGGCGGCAACGCGTGGCAGGATGTTTTTGCCGTAGGCGGTAGCGGGAGCGAGAATGTGCGAATAGGCGCCGGCGATGGCCAATGCCTGCTCGGCGACGTTTTCTGCCAGGCCGTCCGCGAAGTGGGCGGCGTCGGCAACCAGCACCTTGGTCACGCCGGCGATCTGGGCGGCCTGCGCTGCGGCGGCGCCGCAATTGCTGCCAGCGACCAGGATGTGGACTTCGCCACCGCACTGCGAAGCGGCGGTAACGGTGTGGTGGGTGCTTCCCTTCAGGGATGCGTTGTCGTGTTCTGCGATGACTAGTGCGACCATGATGTGTCCTTAATTAGATAACTTTGGCTTCGTTGCGCAGCTTGGCGACCAGGGTCGCAGCGTCCGGGACCTTGATGCCGGCCGAGCGCTTGGCTGGCTCGACGACTTTCAGGGTCTTCAGGCGCGGCGCCACGTCCACGCCCAGGTCTTCCGGCTTGACGATGTCGAGTTGCTTCTTCTTGGCCTTCATGATGTTTGGCAGCGTCACATAGCGCGGCTCGTTCAGGCGCAGGTCGGTGGTGACGATGGCAGGCAGGCTCAGTGCCAGCGTTTCCAGGCCGCCGTCAACTTCGCGGGTGACCGTGACCTTGTCGCCGTCGACCACCACTTTCGAGGCGAAGGTCGCTTGTGGCCAGCCCAGGAGGGCGGCCAGCATCTGGCCGGTCTGGTTGGAGTCGTCGTCAATGGCTTGCTTGCCCAGGATGATCAGTTGCGGCTGCTCTTTGTCGGCCAGGGCCTTGAGCAGTTTGGCCACGCCCAGTGGCTCGAGTTCGGTGGACGTTTCTACCAGAATGCCGCGGTCAGCGCCAATGGCCATACCGGTGCGCAGGGTTTCCTGGCACTGGGTCACGCCGCACGATACGGCGATCACTTCAGTTACCTTGCCCGCTTCTTTCAGGCGCATTGCCTCTTCGAGCGCGATTTCGTCGAATGGATTCATCGACATTTTGACGTTGGCGATATCGACGCCGCTGCCATCGGACTTGACGCGCACTTTGACGTTGTAGTCGACAACGCGCTTGACGGGAACCAGGACTTTCATAGGTATGCCTTTGGGAAGTGGAATATGGTGACGGTACTTAAGTGGCCTAGATTATAAGAGGAAAACGCACTCGGCACTAAATTAAAGCACGATCGTGCGATTTTTATGTAGAGTAAAACCCCTAATTTTCGGACCCTTGCATGGAGGTAAAACAGTGAACGGGGCTGTTGCGTGCCTGCCCCGTCAAGAAAAGTTTATTTGCGGCGCATCAAAAACGTGAATTCGCGGCCGTTTTGGGCGTGCGAGAGCAGGGCATTGCCGGTTTGTTTGGCAAAGGCCTGGAAGTCACGCACGGAGCCAGAATCGGTGGCCACAATCTTCAACACTTCGCCAGTGGCCATCTCTGCCAGGGCTTTCTTGGCTTTCAGGATCGGCAATGGGCAGTTGAGTCCGCGCGCATCGAGTTCCTTCTGAAATTCCATGATGTCGCTGTCGAATGTGGTGTCGCTCATCGATTGCTCTGTTGGGTTGGTTATCGTACTCACGTCACCAATATACTCTAAATGGGTAGTTTTGACGCACCGCACCAAAAAATCATTTTTCTGTTGCATGGTCACAACGACAATGGACATGTCGCAATGACTATGCTTTAAAAGGTGGGAGGTTGGCTTACCGCTAGCTAAAACCTGCAGCAAATCCACAAATCCTGCCACAAAATCACACTGCCCTTGCGAAAGCGAGGGCCTATAGCGCCTCAACGATGCTATAGGCCCTCGCTTTCGCAAGGGCAGTGTGCGGTTGAGCTAAGGGTTAAGGGTTAAGCGCCATCCTTTAGCATCACTACTCCATTGCGCCCGCTCAGGCGCGCTGGCCCACCCACGCAGCCACGCCAGCCAACGCAGCCGGCAAGCCCGACGGGTCAGTACCGCCAGCCTGCGCCATGTCCGGACGCCCGCCGCCCTTGCCGCCCACCTGCTGGGCCACAAAGTTGACCAACTCACCCGCCTTGACCTTGCCGGTTGCATCAGCCGTCACGCCGGCGATCAAACTGACCTTGCCGTCCGCCACGGAGGCCAGCACGATGGCGGCCGTTTTCAGCTTGTCCTTGAGCTTGTCCATGGTCTCGCGCAGTCGCGCCACGTCGGCGCCGTCCAGCGTTGCGGCCAGTACCTTGATGCCGTTCACGTCCACCGCTTGCGTGGCCAGTTCGTCGCCCTGCCCCGACGCCATTTTCGACTTGAGCGCAGCGAGTTCTTTTTCCAGCGCCTTGACGTGGTCCTGCACCTGGGCGATGCGCGCACCCAGTTCGTCCGGGCTGGTTTTCAAGGCGCCAGCAGCTTCCTTCAGATTGCGGTCCAGCGACTGCACCAGCGCCAGCGCGCCCTCGCCCGTCACGGCTTCGACGCGGCGAATGCCCGAGGCCACGCCGCCTTCGGCCACGATCTTGAAAAGACCGATGTCGCCAGTGCGCTGCACGTGCACACCACCGCACAGCTCTTTGGACGAGCCGATATCGAGCACGCGCACTTCGTCGCCGTACTTCTCGCCAAACAGCGCCATCGCGCCATGCTTGACGGCGTCGTCGTAGGACATGTGCTGCGCCATGGTGGCGGCGTTGGCAATGATTTCGCGGTTGACGATGGTTTCCACCTTGGCGATTTCTTCAGCCGTCAGCGGGGCATTGTGCGAGAAGTCGAAACGGGTGCGCTCGGGATCAACCTGGGAACCCTTTTGCGCCACGTGGCCGCCCAGCACTTCACGCAAGGCCTTGTGCATCAGGTGCGTAGCCGAGTGGTTGCGGATGGTGCGCGCGCGCTTGCCTTCATCAACCGTTGCGTTGACCGTGTCGCCCACTTTCAGTGCGCCCGAGACGAGCGTACCGTGGTGGCCAAACACGTCGGCCTGGATCTTGAGCGTGTCGTTGACCTGGAACTGGCCGCCGGCAGCAGCGATAACGCCCTGGTCGCCCACCTGACCGCCCGATTCAGCGTAGAACGGCGTGGTGTCGAGGACCACGATGCCGGCCTGGCCAGCTTTCAGTTCCTGGACCGCCGTACCGTCGGCGTACAAGGCCACAACGCGGCTGGCAAAGGTGAGCTGGTCGTAGCCGACGAATTTGTTCTTTTCACCTGCGTATTCGACCTTGCTGTCCTTGGTGGTCTTGCCGCCTTTGCGCGACAAGTCTTGGCTTTCTTTCAGCGCTGCGTCATAGCCTGCCTGGTCGAACGTCAGATTGCGTTCGCGGCAAATGTCGGCAGTCAGGTCGGGCGGGAAGCCATAGGTTTCATACAGGGTGAAGGCGGTTGCGCCGTCGATACCCTTGCCGTCCTTGGCCAACTGGGCTTCCAGCACCTTCATGCCGGTTTCCAGGGTCTCGCCGAAACGCTCTTCCTCGGCCTTGAGCATGTTGGCGACGCGGTCCTTGGCTTCTTCCAGTTCAGGGTAGGCTGCGCCCATCTCGATGGCCAGGTCGGCCACCAGCTTGTAGAAGAAGGCCTTGGTCTGACCGAGCTTGTGGCCATGACGCAGCGCGCGGCGGATGATGCGGCGCAGGACATAGGCGCGGCCTTCGCTGCCGGGAATGACACCGTCAACGATCATGAAGGCGGAAGCGCGAATATGGTCGGCGATCACGCGCAGCGATTTGTTTTCCAGGTCGGTGGCGCCGGTTTCACGTGCAGCGGCGCGGATCAGGGCCTGGAACAGGTCGATCTCGTAGTTCGAATGCACATGCTGCAGCACGGCGGCCAGGCGCTCCATGCCCATGCCGGTATCGACGCACGGCTTTGGCAGCTTGTGCATCACGCCCGCTTCGTCGCGGTTGAACTGCATGAACACCAGGTTCCAGATTTCGATGAAGCGGTCGCCGTCTTCATCGGGCGAGCCTGGCGGGCCGCCTGGAATGTCGGCGCCGTGGTCGTAGAAAATCTCGGTGCACGGGCCGCATGGGCCGGTGTCGGCCATCTGCCAGAAGTTGTCCGAGGCGTAGCGCGCGCCCTTGTTGTCGCCAATGCGGATGATGCGCTCTTTTGGCACGCCCACTTCATTGGCCCAGATGTCGTAGGCCTCGTCGTCTTCCTGGTAGACGGTGACGGTGAGCTTTTCGGCTGGCAGGCCATAAACCTTGGTCAGCAGTTCCCATGCGTAGTTGATGGCGTCGCGCTTGAAGTAGTCGCCGAAGCTGAAATTGCCCAGCATTTCAAAGAAGGTGTGGTGACGCGCGGTGTAGCCGACGTTTTCCAGGTCATTGTGCTTGCCGCCGGCGCGCACGCAGCGCTGCACGGAGGTAGCGCGCGTGTAGGGGCGCGAGTCGGTACCGGTGAAGACGTCCTTGAACTGCACCATGCCGCTGTTCGTCAACAACAGGGTGGGATCATTGCCCGGCACCAGGGAACTGGAACGGACAATCGTATGGCCCTTCGATTCGAAGAATTTAAGGAATTTGTCGCGAATTTCGGATGATTTCATGTCGTGTGGGCGAGTGAGAGCAGCATGCTATAAAAAAGCGATTATAGCCTAGTCGTCAGGAGGGGAATACAGCAGCACCGGCGCAAAGCCGGTCGTTTCAGCGCGGTCCGGCGGGGCCGATCAGGTCGATGCGGTCGGTACACAGGCCGTCGACACCCCAGGCCATGATTTCGCGGGCGCGCGCCGGGTCGTTGACGGTGTAGCAAAACAGGCCAAAACCGGCCGCTTTGACCTGGGCTGCCAGATCGGCAGTGAGGTATTTCTGGTTGGTGTGGATGGCCACTGCGTCCAGCGCGCGGGCCTGGGCTTCCCAGCCCGCGTCCAGCTTGTCGATCAGGTAGGCGCGCGGCAGGTCGGGCGCGGCCAGGCGGGCAGCGTCGAGCGCTTCGACGCTGAAGGAGGACAGCAAGGGCAGCTTGGCCGGATCATCCTGCGCCACTTCCAGTGCAAAGATGGCACGTGTCAGTTCGGCCACCGCCTTGCCAGTCTGCGCGTCAAAGCCGGGCGCCGGCTTGATTTCGATATTCATCCAGATGTCGTTGGCGCGGCAAAAATCGACGAACTGGGTGAACAGGGGCACCGGCTCGCCCTGGAACTGGGGACCGAACCGGCCGCCCGCATCCATGGCCACCAGTTCGGCCGCATCGTAGTCGAACACATTGCCGGAGCCGGCCACGGTGCGGCCCAGGTAGGGGTCATGCATGACCACTGGCACACCATCGCGCGCCAGCATGACGTCGAACTCCACCGCGTGAAAGCCGTGCGCTAGGCCACACTGCAGGGCCGCGATGGTGTTTTCGGGGGCCAGCTTGCCACCGCCGCGATGGGCGAGATACTCAGGATAGATCCACATGGCGCCACCTTATCACGGCGCCCGCCCGCCTGTCCTGAACTGGCGCCGATACTGGGCCGGGGTCTGCCCCAATTCACGCTTGCGAAGTCACCGCCAAGATCATCCAGCTAGGAATTGCGTACTACCCCGACCCACCGTTTGGCAGCGGCACACCGGACTTCCAAGCTGAAGCAAGACAGCAGGTGGTGGCGGCATTTGAACGCAAGGCGCCGCAACGCCTGGCGGCACGCAAGCAGCCGTTTTGACCTGCTAGAGGTGGCGCAAAGGCGACAGTGGTGAACTGAGCCAGGCAAACAAGGCGATATTGATGATGACGGTGCACCAGAAGCGCATCTGAAACGAGGGCTTGCTGGACTTGTGGCGCAGCAGCGTCTGCGCCAGCATCGCGCCTGGCCAGCCACAGGCCAGGCCAACGAGCAGCAGAGAGTTTTCCGACGTGCGCCAGCGCCCGGCCTTGGCGGCGGCCTTGTCGGACACATACATGGCAAAGCTGAGCACGCTGAGCACCGCGTACAGCGCGGCTACCTCGGGCGGCATATGCCAGGTGTACACCGCGCAGCCGAACACGGCAGCCAAGACCAGGAACGAGAAGATCCGCATGGCAATAATTGATGGACGGAAACTTCCAGTGTAGTCGTGCCCGCACGGCTTGCCAAGCGATATTGCCTCCTCGCCGATTCTGTGCGACCATCGTGCCGCTTGCTTTTAAGTCAATTTTATCCAGGACGCCATGAAACCATCCTTACGCCTTGCCCTTTTGCTCGCCCCCGTCGTGCTGGTCGCCTGCCACAAGAAGGCGCCAGAGCCGGCCCCGGCCCCCGTCGTCATCGCCGCGCCCGCCCCCGTAGCCGCACCGGCACCGGCCCCGGTCGTCGCCGCACCTGCCCCGCAGGACCGCTCCAAGATGACGGACGAACAGAAAGATAATGCGCGGCGCCAGGACAAGCTGGACTTTGCGACCATGGAAGACAAATTCCTGAACGATCCGCAGGCGCAATGGGCCAGCGGTGCGAGCGCCAGCGGCAGTTACGGCAGCCCGGAGCCCAGCAAATACCACCTGCCAAGCATGGCCACCGGTGCGCCGGACGGCGAATACTGGCAGAACAAGAGCAGCGATATCGGTTTCGAATGGCTCCAGCTCGACTACGCGAAACCGGTGGCGGCAACCGAAGTACGCCTGGTCATCCACGGCGGCAACGGCGTGCGCGCACTGACCAAGGTGGAACTGCAGGATACCGACGGCAAGTGGAACACCATCTGGTCCGGCCTGTCGGACGTGCAGCACGACGAACGCGGCCCGCGCACCTGGTTCGTGCGCAGCTTCCCGAAAACGGCGTACAAGGTCAAATCGGTCAAGTACACGATTGCGAACAACGTCGAAACTGGAAGCAAGTATTTCGATGCAGGCCAGTTGGTCGGCGAATAAACCCCTCCTTATCAGAGCACACAGCCTATGAACCAGATTGCCCGACTCAGCTTAATCCTTGCACCATTGATCCTTGTGGCTTGCAAAAAACACGAGACGCCCGTTGCGCCGGCGCCTGCACCGGCGGTGACCCAAGCCCCGGCAGCGAACACGCCAGCTGCGCCTGCAGAACCGACTGCCGAGCAGGCTGAAAAGGCTGCCAAACAGGAACTGCTCAACTACACCGTCATGGAAGACAAGTACATGCATGACGAAAAGGCACAATGGGCCAGCACGGCCAAGGCCAGTAGTGTGTATGGCGACCCGACCCCGAACGCCTCGAACCTGGCCAAGTTCGCCACCGGCCCCATCGATGACAACCAGTGGGTCAACAACAATATCGAGCTGGGGTTTGACTGGCTGGAACTCGGATACACCAAGCCGGTGCAGGCGAGCGAAGTGCGGCTCGTGCTCACCGAGGGCCAGGGCGCGGAATCGCTGAGCAAGGTCGAGCTGCAGGACACCGATGGCAAGTGGAACGTGGTGTGGGAAGGCATCAGCGAGACCAAGAAAGACAAGCGCGGCGCGCGTACCTGGGTGGTTCGCAGCTTTGAAAAAACGCCGTACAAGGTCAAGGGCGTGAAGTACACCTTTGCCAATAATCTGGAGCACGGCTACAAGTATGTGGAAGCTGCCCAGTTGGTTGGTGAGTAATTAGAGAACGATCAAAAAAAGGAGCTGCGGCTCCTTTTTTTGGCTGAAACCGATCCCTTACAACAATTTCGTTACAAACGCACTGTCCTTGCGAAGGCGAGGACCCATACTCCGCTAGCTCAGCATGGGTCCTCGCTTTCGCAAGGACAGTGGCGGTGGCGGTGGCGGTGGCGTCCTTGATGCCCGCCGGCCCCATCAACACTTGCTGCGTGTGCTGGCGAACGGAATGGCCCACCCAACTGTCCTACTCTGTGACGTCCGCATCGCGCCCTCGCGCGTGATGTTTCCAAAACGCACGTGGAGGTCAGCATGGCATTCGATATTGGCAATTTACTTCAACATTACCTGGGCGGCCCCGCCAACCCCAACGCCGGGCGTGCCCTGGAAGACTTCGACCAGATCGCGCAGAACGCGCCGCGCGCCTCCGTCGCCCAGGGCGTCACCGAAGCCCTGCGCTCAGACGAAACGCCACCATTTGCGCAGATGGTCAGCCAACTATTTGACCACAGCGATGCCACCCAGCGCGCCGGCATGCTCAACCATCTGGTGCGCGGTATCGGTCCCAACTTTCTCTCCACCCTGGCCGGCGGCGTGCTGGCCAATCTCTACCGCGGCCACGACGCGCCTGCTGCAGTGACGCCCGAGCTGGCCGCGACCATGAGCCCGGCGCAAGTACAGGAAATTGCCGAGCACGCCGAAAAACACAATCCCGGCGTGGTCGACCGCATGGGCGATTTTTACGCCGACCATCCGCAACTGGTCAAAACCATAGGCGGCGCAGCCCTGGCCATCGTGCTGGGCCGCGTGGCACAAGGCTGGCAGCACTAAGCTGCCCTTTCAACTTTTCTACAGGAGCATCTCATGGGTATATTAAGCAATATCTTCCACAAGATTTTCCCCTCGTCCCATCCGGCTGTGCAGGCGCCAACGACCAGCAACACGGGCTCCATGCAGTCGAGTACGGCCACCCAGACTGCGCCTGCGCAAGGCAGCATGCCGCCGCCAAGTGCACCGATGGAAACCGTCGATGTGGAAGCCATCCTGAACGGCATGCCCAACAGCCAGGGACTGAACTGGCGCACTTCGATTGTCGATCTTCTCAAGCTGCTTCATCTCGACAGCAGCCTGCAGTCGCGCATCGATCTTGCGCATGAGCTTGACTACAAAGGCAGTACCAGCGACTCGGCCTCGATGAACATTTGGCTGCACCGCCAGGTGATGAACAAGCTGGCGGCCAACGGCGGCAAGGTCCCGGCCGACCTGCGCGACTGATCAATCGGGCAGTCCTGCTCGTGCCGCGCTGCCGCAAGCGAAACAGAAGCGTGCAAACGCACCTTTGCGCGTGGCACAGGCCAGGCAGCGGTCGAACAGGTTGATGCCGCAATGCGGGCAGAAATCGAGCGTCTTGTCGGCCAGGTCGACAGGACGCTCGCAACCTGGGCAAGCCTTCTTGGCCAGGCGCGCGTACGCCACGTCGTAACGCAGGGTTTCACGGCGCGCCACGTCGGGCAAGGCTTCGACGGCTTTTTGGCGCGCCAGATAGCGCTGTAGCGACACAATGGCCTGGCGCCCGATGAGTACAGTCAAGATGATCCCCACGCCATAGCGCACGTAGCCGCCGTAGCTGGGTAGGTAGGGCACCAGTTCCACGAAGAAGGCAAAAGTGGCAAAGAAGATGAAGCCCCAGACAAAGGGCCAGTAGACGCTGCCCCGCTTTTTAAGAAACAGCCAGAGCGCGCCCAGCAGCAGGGGCAGCGTCAGCGCCAGGCGGTAGCCAAAGACGCGCAATTCACGCATCTGTTCGGCGTGCTCCTCGGCCCGCAGCGCCGGTACCTGCAACTCGCGCCAGCGCGCCGCAACGTGTTCGCGCGCCTGATTCGCGTCCAGCAGCGCCTGTTGTTGGACTTCCACGGCCCTGAGCGCGGCTCGCTCCTGCGCCTGCAGGACGTCCAGTTCGCGGGTGCGGGCGATCAGGGCGGGATCCTGTTCGGGACGTGCCGTCGCCTCGCGGGTGGCTAACCAGTTGCGGAACGTTTGCTGGGCCAGTTGGGCGTTTGAGCTGGCCACTTGATGTTTCTGCGTGGCCTGGTCCCGCAATTCTTCCGCAGCCGCACTGGCTTTTTCAGCCTGCGCCGCAGCCTGGCGCACCTGCGGCCCTTGTACCGGATCGATAAACTGTTCCAGGGTAATGGGCGCTTCCACATCCCATAAATTCTCGACCAGTTTGCCGCCCAGTCCGATCAAAAAGCCGGCAAACGCGAGCGCCACCAGCCACAGGCCGCGCTGCATCCATTTGTGCGTCAAGCTCAATGCCTTGCTCATCATGTCCTCCTTACCATCGAAAAGCGGCAGGATGGCATGGTGAGTGGACCGCCACCAGCGCTACTTGCGCGGCCTTGGCCAACTGCACGCGCGGGATCACAATCCTATACCATGACGAGGGCCGCGCCTTGACCCATGCCAAAACGCATGAAATACTCCCGCTTATTCAGGCATGCACACCCCACTGTAAAGAAGAAAACGATGAAGAAATTCCTGCTCTTGATGTTGGTTTGCGCACCAGCTTTGGCCGACGATAGCCTGCTGACCTGCCGCGCGATCAAGGAAGCGAATGCGCGCCTGGCCTGCTACGACGGTTTGGCGATCGCGCCTGTGGCCACGCGACCAGTCGCTACCACCATGGCGGCAGCGCCAGCGGTGGCCGCCCCGACGAGGAAGGAGCAGGAACAGGCCTTCGGTCTGGCCGCCAAGCCCTCGCCTGTCACCCAGATCGAAAGCGTCCTGCCCGGCAAATTTGAAGGTTGGGGACCGAACACCCAGTTCACCCTGGCCAATGGCCAAGTGTGGCGGGTCGCCGACGACAGCAGCGCCGTCGTCTATGGCACCAACCTGAAAGTGACACTGGAACGCGGCTCCTTCGGCACCACCTTCATGATCATCGAAGGCACGAACCGCTCGCCCAAGGTCAAGCGCCTGCAATAAACACCAGGCAGCACGGCGGCACAGTGCCTCGGCTGCCCACCACAATCCGTAAAGGCCGCCCGTGCACGAGCAACCCGTCTTTCCCTACCTGCGTGAGACGCTGCTGTTCCTGGCACTGGCCGGCATCCTGATCCCGCTCCTCGCACGCCTGCGCATTAACCAGGTGGTGGGCTTTCTTGCCGCCGGCGCCCTGTTCGGTCCGTTCGGCCTGGGCCTGTTCGCCGCCAACCATCCCTGGCTCTCGTATGTCAGCTTCGCGCGCGCACAAGGCGTGGGCGCGCTGGCCGAGCTCGGTGTCATGTTCTTGATGTTCATGATCGGGCTGGAGCTGTCGGCGGCCCGCCTGTGGTCACTCCGACGCTGGGTCATTGGCACTGGCAGTGCGCAGTTGCTCATCAGTTCCCTGCTGCTCGGCGCCGCCGCCTGGCTGGTGTGCGGTCGCCTTGACAGCGCCATCCTGCTGGGCCTGGTGCTCTCGCTGTCCTCCACCGCGGTTGTCATGCAACTGCTGAGCGCGCAAAAAGCCACGGCCAGCCCGCTGGGCCAAGCAAGCTTTGCCATATTGATGCTGCAGGACCTGGCCGTGGTGCCCCTGCTGATACTGATCGGCGCACTGGGCCAGGGTACTGGACAAGGCCTGGGTATGGTGGTGGCCCTCGCGCTGGGCAAGGCGGCGCTGGCGATTGCCGCCATCTATCTTGTTGGTGGGCGCATTGTCCACCCGCTGTTCCGGGCCTTTACGCGTCACCGGCAAACGGACGTCTTCATGGCGCTGATCCTGCTGACCACCTTGGGGATTGCCAGCCTGTCGGCCGCCGCTGGCCTGTCCATGGCGCTGGGAGCGCTGATCGCCGGCGTGCTGTTGGCAGAAACCGAGTTCAAGCACGAAGTCGAACTGATGATCGAACCGTTCAAGGGCCTCTTGATGGGTTTGTTCTTCATGACAGTTGGCATGGGCATGGACATGCGCCAGATGGTCGCCTCGCCGCTGTGGCTGGCGGCAGCCGTGGTGGGCCTGATGGCCATCAAGGGCGGGGTGATCGCGCTGCTATTGCGCGCCGGCGGACTGCGTTGGGGCCGCGCGATCGAAGGCGGCCTGTTGCTCGGACAAGGCGGAGAATTTGCCTTCATTGCCCTTGGCCAGGCGACGGCAGCCCACTTGCTGGCGCCGGACCTGGCCCAAATGGTCAGCTTGACGGTAGGACTGAGCCTGCTGCTGACACCACCGCTGGCGCGCCTGGGCCATGGACTGGCACAACGCTGGGAAAAGCACAGCGACCTGGCTGCCGTCAGCCCCGACAATGTCCAACTTGACGCGGTGCGCGGGCGCATCATCATTGCCGGCTTTGGACGTGTGGGGCGCCAGTTGGCCAAGCTGCTCACCGCACAGGGAATCGCCTTCGTTGCCTTCGATACCGATGCACGCCTGGTCGCCAGGCTGCGCACCGACGGCCACCCGGTGTATTTCGGCGACGCCGCTCGCGCGGAATTGCTCGAGCGCGTAGATGCCGGCGCCGCGCCGGCCATCGTGCTGACGATGGATCACGCCGCCTCGGCCCTGCACGCGGTGCGCGGCATCCGCCGCATCTACCCGCACCTGCCAGTATATGCACGCTCGCGCGACGAATCCCATGCCCGCGCCCTCAAGCTGGCAGGCGCCAGCATCGTGGTCCCCGAAACGCTGGAGGCGAGCCTGCAATTGGCCGCCTGCGCGCTGGAGGCGACAGGACTGAGCGGCCCGTACGCGAGCCAGATTATCGATGCCGAACGGGCCCAGGTCTTGGCCGTGCTGGGCGGCCAGGCGGAAAACGCGCGGTGATATGATGAAGGCATGAAAACGCATCTGGTCCGGCTACTCATGCTGTACGCGCTGCTGATGGGGGCAGCGCGGGGTGAAGTCGTCAACATCTACACCAGCGCCAATTTTGCGCCTCTGGTGCTGGGCGATGGGCGCGGCATCTACCCCGACCTGATCGCCTATCTCAATCGCCAGCCGGGCGCCAACACCTACCGCCTGCAATTCCTACCCCGCAAACGCCTGCAAGTCAAACTGGAAGAAGGTTCACTCGATGGCCCGGTGATTGGCCTGATGCCGGCTTGGGTGGATGACAGCGAGCAGAAGAAATACCTGTGGACGGTGCCGTTTTCCACCGACCGCTTTGTACTTGTGTCGCACGCGGCGCGGCCCATCACGCCCGAAGGCGGCGCGCCGCGGGCCGGGGCCACGGTTGGCACCACCACCGGCTATGTCTATCCGGGCCTGGACGAGTGGTTCCACAGCTCGCGCCTGCAGCGCAGCGGCGGCGTGAGCGACGAAAAAAATATCGAAAAGCTGCTGCTCGGGCGCGTCGATTGCGTCATCGTGGCCGAATCAATGGCCCGCTATTTCATACGCACCCACCAACTGGGCGCCACCTTGCGCGTATATCCCATGCCAGTGCCAGGCACGGAGCGCCGCTTCCTCGTGCAGCGCCGCCATGCAGCGGTCTTCGAAGAGCTGGCGCCCCTGATCAAGAAACTGCACGAGGATCCGGCCTGGCGCCACGCCAGCGCGGCCTACGAATAGCGCGACCTTGTCCTCAGACGTGCACCTTGCGGGCCGCCTCGCAACCCCACCACGCCGCCTCCTCGAACACGGAAAAGCCCGACAGGTCAGCGTGGGCAAACACGATCGGCCCATCGAGCTCGCGCAATGCACGCGCGCCGGCGTTGCTGCGAAAACCAGGCAGCGGCGCGGCCATTGCATGCCCGCGCAGGGTAATGTCCACCCGCTCCACGCAGGCCGCGAATTTCCAGCCGTAGGCCGACTTCAAATCAACACTGGCCAGTTCTACCAGTTGCGCTGGCGTGGCCGCCTGCATCCATTTGCGCGCTGCATCGGGCGTACGGTCCGACAGTGCGACGTAGGCGCTGAAAACGGTTTTCTCGGGCGGCGTGGCGCGAATATCCTGGTGGGTCGACACCACATAGCCTAGTCCCGGCTCCTGGTACACCACATTGTCCCAGGCCAGCGGCGCTGCGGGGCGCTCCGCCGGAAAGGCCTTCATCAGGAAGTTGGCCACCATCCAGGGCGCGTACGCCGGCGTATGGTGGGCCGCGTTGAAACCCATCGCATCCATGCCTTCCACCACCCGCGCTGCTACATACAGCGGCATCGCGCAAATGGCTTTGCGGGCGCGCACCACATAGCTCTTGGCCACCCCACCTTCCAGCGTAAAGCACAGCGCCTCGACGCCTTGCGCCGTGCGCTTGAGCGACACCGCCGTTCCCGCGCGCTGGGCCACGCCTGATGCGGCAGCGAGTTTGTCGGCCACCGGTTGCATCCCGCCCGGCCAAGTGAGCCAGGCACCATTGCCCGCGTTGGCGGCCTGGCCCCAGCGGCTGCAGTAGTAGTGCAGCCCGGCCCACGCGGACACCTTGTCGTAGCGCGTACCGTAGTCGTCGCGGCAGCAGTAATTGAGATACCAGTGCAGTGTCGGCGAGGTATAGCCCTGTTGGTCCAGCCACTGCTTGAGCGTGATGTTGTCGAGGGCATCAAATTCAGGATCGCTTGAGGAGGCAACGGTAGGGAACACGAACATGCGCCGCCCATCACTGCCACGCCGCTGGCGCAAGCGCTCCACCTCGGCGAAAAACCGCTTGTGCTCGGCCAGCTCGGCTGGCCCTACCCCCTCGGTGGGAATGAAGCCGTCCTGCCATTTGCCGTTAAAGAGCAAGCGCTCCTCGGGCCCGTGCAGGATGAACCGCTCGTCGTAATAAGGCTTTTCCGCCATCGGGTCGCGCAGGATGATGCCCAGGTCCGACAGGATTTCGCGCACATGCACCGATTCGGGTGATGGCAACGGCAGGTAGTGGCCCCCTGTCGGGAAAGCCAGGTCGCCAAAATGGCCACCTGCCGCATTGCCGAAGGGCTGAGGGCCATCAATCATCAAGGCGCCCGCATGGCCCAGTTTTTTAAGCTTCCAGGCTGCGGTGAGGCCGGCAATGCCGGAACCGAGGATGACGACATCGGTCTCGATCACCTGCGACGGCGCCGGCAGGGCGTGGTGGTCGCGCAGGTAGTGCCCTTCGTCGCGGCCAGGGTAGTGCAAGGTCGGTGCAATCTCCTGCCAGCGCAGAAAACCCACGCCCGACAAGGCGGCCGCGCCGACGCCACCTGCGACAGCCAGGAAGGAACGACGGTCCATCAGCGAATCACCTGGCGCCAGTCATGCTCGAATTCGTGCACCAGCGATTGGGTGTTGAGGCGGTTGGGCGCCATTTCGCGGCGTTGCATATCGGGCGGGAACTCGAACATTTCGCGGGTCGTCGCTTCGTTCAGATAGCGCATCGGCAGCTTGTAGCTGGTCGGCGGCGTGTACTGCTGCTCGGGCGAAGCCATGATGAAGCCCCACTCGCCAAACGAAGGCACGTAGGCGTGATAGGGCCAGGTGTGCATGCCCACATCGCGCAAGGTGGCGTCGATGGTCCAATAGGCGTTTGGCGCAAAAAACGGCGAGGTCGATTGCACCACCATCAGGCCCTTGACTGCCAGGTGCTTTTTCACCATGCCATAAAAGGGCACCGAATACAGCTTGCCGAGCGCGAAACTGGAAGGATCGGGGAAGTCGATGATGGCGGCATCAAACATGTCGGTGGCGTTTTGCAGCCAGATCGCAGCGTCAGCATTGATGACGGTGACGCGCGGGTCCGAGAACGAGCCGTGATTGAGCTTGACCAGCTCGGCCCTTTTGGTAAAGGCGCCCGTCATCGCGGGGTCCAGATCCACCAGCGTCACGTGCTTGATGTTTGGGTAGCGCAGGATTTCGCGCAGCGCCAGGCCATCGCCACCGCCCAATACCAGCACGCTTTTTGCCCATGGCAGCGACTGCAGCAGCGGATGCACCAGCGCTTCGTGATAGCGGTATTCGTCACGCGAGGAGAACTGCAGGTTACCGTTGATGTACAGGCGCGTATCGTCCTTCCAGCGCGTGATGACCAGGCGCTGGTATGGCGTGGTGGTGGCGTACACGATTTCGTCGCCAAACAGGCCATGTTCGCCCCACTGCACCATGCGGTCCGACATGCCAAAGCCCACCACCAACACCAGCATCACCACCGAGGCGCGCAACACGCGTCCACCCGCGTCCTTGAGTTCGAAGCGGAACACATACAGCGTCCACATGCCCACTGCCACATTGAGCATCCCAAACAGAAAACCGGTGCGCACCAAGCCAAGATAGGGCGCCAGCACCAACGGGAACAGCAAGGAGACGGCCAGCGCGCCCAGGTAGTCGAAGGTCAGCACACGGCTCACCAATTCATTGAAGGCGGTGTCGCGCGCGTTCAGGGCCCGCATCACGAGCGGCACTTCCATGCCCACCAGGGCGCCAATGAGGAACACCAGCACATAGAGTAGCGTGCGAAATGGCGCCGTCATCCACGAAAACGTCATGAACAGGAGCGCTGCCGAGAGCCCGCCGATCAAGCCCACCGCAAGTTCGATGTCGACAAAGCGCGCCAGCACGTCTTCTTCGTTCACGTACTTGGAGACGTGGGCGCCCACGCCCATGGCAAACAGGTAGCAGCCGATGATGGTGGAGAACTGGAGGATGGAGTCCCCCAGCAGATAACTCGATAAGGCGCCGGCGATCAGTTCATAGGCCAGGCCACAGGAGGCGACGACAAAGACGGAAAGAATCAGAATTCGTTTGGTCATGTCTGGTCTTTTGCACTAAGATTCTGTAAAGCTGTCATTTTGACTATTTCCAATTGGGGAGGACCGCGTGCCCGCCATCCTAAACTATCTGCTCCACCTTGCAACAGCCGTTGCGATGGTTATGGCGTATTTCGTCATTTATGTGCGCATGACGCCCTACGACGAAGTCGCGCTGATCCGCGCCGGCAACCGGGCCGCGGCCCTGTCGCTCGGTGGTACCTTGATCGGATTTGCGCTGACCCTGGCCTCGGCCCTGATGCATACGCCGGACTATTACCAGTTCCTCGGTTGGGCCGGCGGCGCTGCCCTGGTCCAGCTCCTGGTGTTCCAGGTCGCCACGCGCTTGCTGCATATGTCGAAGGACCAGATCGAGGCCGACAATGCAGCCTTCGGCGGCCTGCTCGGCACCATTTCGATTTCCATCGGCCTGGTTAACGCCGGCGCCATTTACTAAACACCGCGTTCGCCGCATTCAAGGGAGACTCACCATGTCACTTGGCTCATTCATCAAGAAGCAGTTTATCGACGTCCTGCAGTGGAACGAGGAGACCGAAGGCGTGCTCGCCTGGCGTTACCCGATGCAGGACTTTGAAATCCAGAACGGCGCCATCCTCAACGTGCGCGAGTCGCAAGTCGCCGTCTTCGTCAATGAAGGCGTGATCGCCGACGTGTTTGGCCCAGGCACCCACAAGCTGACCACCCAGACCCTGCCGCTGCTGACCAACCTGAAAAACTGGGACAAGCTGTTCGACTCGCCTTTCAAATCCGACGTCTACTACTTCAGCACCCGCGTGCAGACCGGTCGCAAATGGGGTACCCCGCAGCCGATCACGATCCGCGACAAGGACTTCGACATGATCCGCGTGCGTGCCTTCGGCATGTTCTCCTACCGTGTTGCCGACGCACGCAAGTTTTTCACCGAAATTAGCGGCACCCGCGAAATCTACACGCGCGATGAAGTTGAAGAGCAGTTGCGCGGCCTGTTGATGGCCACCATGGCCTCCTCGCTGGGCGGCGCCAATGTCGCCTTCCTCGACATGGCTGCCAACCAGGCCTTGATGGCGCAGCAGGTCAAGGGCGACCTGGCCACGGCGTTCGCACGCTACGGCATTGGCCTCGATGAATTCAATGTGGCCAGCGTCAGCCTGCCCGAAGAACTGCAGGCCGCGCTCGACGAGCGTATTTCGGCCGGCATGAAGGGTGGCCTGTCGTCGGACAAGATGAGCGGCTTCACCAAGTTCCAGGTCGCCAGCAGCATTCCGCTGGCCGCGCAAAACGAAGGCGGCTTGGCCGGCATCGGTGCCGGCCTTGGCGCAGGCGCCTTGATCGGCCAGACGATGGCGCAAGGCCTGGGCGCCAGCATGGGCCAGCAAGGTGCACCAGCGGCACCGGCCGAAGTGTCGATCGAAGAGCGTCTGGGTAAGCTCAAGGGCATGCTCGACAAAGGCTTGATTTCGGCTGCCGACTACGACAGCACGAAGGCGGAGCTGCTCAAGAAGCTGATCGGCTGACCGGCCTTCCATGCAGACTGTTTCCTGTCCTAGTTGCGGCGCCCCGGTAGAATTTCGCTCACACGCCAGTGTCATGGCCGTGTGCGAATTCTGCCGCGCCGCCGTGCTCAAGGACGCCGACGAAGTCAAGGACGTCGGCAAAATCTCGGCAGTGCTGGAAGATTTTTCACCGATCCAGATGGGCGCAGCTGGCGTCTTCGGTGGTCGCAATTTCACTGTCGTCGGTCGCATCCAATTGCGTTACGACGCAGGGCGCTGGAACGAATGGTATCTGCTGTTCGACGATAGCAGCATCGCCTGGCTGGGCGACTCCTCCGGCCTGTTTACCATTACCACGGTGCGCGAGACCAGCGGCCCCCTGCCGTCCTTTAGCGACCTGCGTCCCGGTAGCCAGGTCCAGTTAGGGAATCAGGCTTTTACGACCGCAGAAATCCGCGAAGCCGAATGTATAGGCGGCCAGGGCGAGCTGCCTTTCCGCGTGGGCGACGGCTGGCGCATACGCACTGCCGATCTGCGCCAGGGCGCCTCCTTCGTCACGCTCGATTACACCGACGGCGAAGTTCCGGTTGTCTACAACGGCTTGGCCGTCACCCTGCCCGAGCTGAAATTCCAGCTGCTGCGGGACGATGACCAGATCAAGGCAAGCGCCGGAAAATACCGCGGCAAGCTCGATGCCCTCGACTGCCCCAAGTGCGGCAGCACCATCAATTACCTGCCCGGCGTAACCACCAGCCTGGTTTGCCCGGCCTGCTCATCGCAGCTTGACGCAGGCGGCCCGGAAGCGACCGTGCTCGCTGCCGGCGCTGCCGTCGACAAGGTACTCACAACCTTGCAGCTTGGCGCCAAGGCGACCATCCAGAACGCCCAGTACACCGTCATCGGCGCCATGGTGCGGGTTGACGAAGAAGGCACCAGCTGGACCGAATACCTTTTGTACAGCACCAAGGCCAGCTTCTTCTGGCTCATTGAAACCGATGAGGGCTGGTCACGCGCGAACGTGATGCCGGCCTGGCCAGAGTGGCCGTCGCTGGACGCGACCCGGGTCAAACTCGAAGCTGGCACCTTCAACAAGCTGTATGACTATCTGGCCACGGTGCGCTTTGCGGCCGGCGCCTTCAACTGGCGCGTGGCAGCCGGTGACCAGGTGCGCGTGTACGAATTCGAAAGCGGCCAAACCAGGCTGGCGGCCGAACTGACGCCGTCCGAGCTGACCTGGTCGCGCTCCACGCCGGTGGCCTGGGACCAGGTCAAGGCCTGGTTCGGCACCGAGCTTAGAGGCGAAGCTCCACGCAATTCGGGCGCTGGTGCTGGTAGCGCCATGCCGACCCAGATGAAATTCTTGTGGTGGATACTGGGCTTGAACGCGATTCCTTTGTTGTTCAATTTCGGGACCAGTTTCTGGGTGCTCCTGCTTGCCCTGTTTGGCCTGTTTTATCCTGCGAAGTACTTCAAGGGCGATGGAGACCATTAATGAACGGACGATACTTCTTTTACGCGATCATACTGACGGCGGTGACGACCGTCATCAACTGGTCCAGCATGATCAGCTCCTCGTCCAGTTCCAGCGGACGCGGTAGCAGTTGGAGTTCTGGCAGCTACGGCGGCGGCAGTTACGGCGGCGGCTATGGCGGCGGAGGCGGCGGCCACAAATGAGAAGCAGCACGCATCGTCCGGCTGGCACCCACCTGCTGGCCGACTTTTATGGCGTGGACGCCGCTTTGCTGATCGCACCGCAGGCCATCGACGCCCTGCTGCGGTCCGGCGCCGAAGCCGCTGGCGCCCACATCCTGCACAGCCACTTTCACAGCTTCGGCGACGCTATGGGCGTGACCGGCGTGGTGCTGCTGGCCGAATCGCATATCTCGATACACACCTGGCCCGAATTCGGGTTTGCCGCCGCCGACATCTTCATGTGCGGTGACGCCCAGCCCAAGCTGGCGCTGGACCTGATCAGTGCAGCACTGAAGCCAACTTCCAGCATCGTACAAACCATTGCCCGCGGCGGCGCTGCCCTTCCTCTCTAATTTTCGCAACAAGACTTCACCATGACACAAGCTTTTGAAGGCATGCCCAAGGCGCTGGGCCATATTCGCGTCCTCGACCTGTCACGCGTGCTGGCAGGACCCTGGTGTTCGCAGAACCTGGCCGACCTGGGCGCCGATGTCATCAAGATCGAGCGTCCCGGCGTGGGCGACGATACCCGCGCCTGGGGGCCGCCTTACGCCAAGGACGCCGATGGCAAGGACACCAGCGAGGCGGCTTACTACCTGGCCGCCAACCGCGGCAAGCGCTCCGTCACAGTCGATATCGCCAGTCCCGAGGGGCAGGCCGTGATCCGCGAACTGGCACTGCATGCGGACGTGGTGCTGGAAAATTACAAGGTCGGGCAATTGAAGCGCTATGGCCTGGACTACGACAGCCTCAAAGCTCTCAAACCGGACCTGGTCTACTGCTCGGTGACCGGCTTCGGCCAGGATGGTCCCTATGCCCACCGCGCCGGCTACGATTTTCTGATCCAGGGTATGGGTGGGCTCATGTCCGTCACTGGCGAGCGCGACGACTTGCCAGGCGGTGGCCCGCAGAAGGCCGGCGTGGCATTGACCGATCTGATGACAGGCATGTACGCCACCGTGGCCGTGCTGGCGGCCCTGACCCATCGCGACCGCACAGGCGTGGGCCAGCACATCGACATGGCGCTGCTCGACACCCAGGTGGCCATGCTGGCCAATATGGGCAGCAACTACCTCAATAGCGGCAAGGCGCCCAAACGCTGGGGCAATGCCCACGCCAACATCGTGCCCTACCAGACTTTCGCTTGCGCCGATGGCCATATTATCGTCGCCACCGGCAACGACGGCCAGTACCAGAAATTCGTTGAAGTGGGCGAGCGCCCGGACCTGGCAGAAGATCCGCGCTTCGCCACCAATCCGCTGCGTGTGCAAAACCGCGACGTGTTGGTGCCGCTGTTGGCCGAGATGGTCAAGACGCGTGGCCGTGAACAATGGATCTCCCAGCTTGAAGCGGTTGGCGTGCCCTGCGGGCCAATCAACAACATCGGCGAAGTGTTCGAGAACCCGCAAGTGAAGGCGCGCGGCGTGGCCATCGAGATGGACCATCCGGCCGCCGGCAAGGTGAAGCTGGTGCGCAGTCCGATGCGCCTGTCCGCAACGCCCGCCGAAGCAGCGCTGCCGCCACCGATGCTGGGCCAGCACACTGACGAGGTGCTGCGCGAGGTGCTCGGTCGCAGCGACGCCGAGATCGCGGCCCTGCGCGCCAAGGGCGTTCTGTAAGCATATGACCGAACAGGCGAAGGCCGGCTTCCCCTTCCGCCACCTGCTGCGCGACGCCGGCGTGGTGGGCGTCATGAGCCTCGCTTGTGCCATCATCATCACGGTGATCGTCGGCCGCATGCAGGACTTCTTCATCAACCTGCTGTTCTCGATGATTATCGGCGGGATCGCTTTCCTGATCATCGACGTCAGCCGGCTGCTGCTATGGCGTGAAGGGCGCAACCCCAACAAGCTCGTCTTCGCCGCCATCGTGCTGGTCGCGGTACCGGTCGCGCAGTTTGGCGGCACGCTCCTGGCCAGCAAGCTGGCGGGCTTGGACACGCCACCATTGCGGAAAATGGTACTGGGCGGCTCCAACGGCATGATCCTGTTCACACTCGTGGTGACGCTGGCGGTAGGGACCTACCTGAGAAATCGCGAAAATCTGCTGTATGCCAAAACCGAGGCGGCCACTGAAAAGGCGCGTGCCGAAGCCATCGCGCGTCAGGCCTTGCAAGCGCAGTTGCAATTGCTGCAGGCGCAGATCGAGCCGCATATGCTGTTCAACACCCTGGCCAATCTGCAGGGGATGATCAGCATCGACCCAGATCGCGCCCAACTGCTGCTGGACCAGTTGATCCAATACCTGCGCGCCACGCTGGCGTCCTCGCGCGCGGAGGCCACCACCCTGGCACAGGAATTCACGCTGATGGAAGCCTATCTGGGCCTGATGTCGGTGCGCATGGGGACCCGCCTGTCCTATACCCTGACACTGCCAACGTCCCTGCGCAGCGCACAGCTGCCGCCCATGCTGCTGCAGCCCCTGGTGGAAAACGCCATCATCCACGGGCTGGAACCGAAGGTCGATGGCGGCCATGTTACCGTCAGCGCGGTCGAGCAAGCAGGCGCACTGATTGTGAGCGTGGCCGACACCGGACTTGGTCTGGACGCGCCATCGGCCAAGAGCGGCACCCATGTCGGCGTCGCCAATACCAGGGAGCGCTTGCTGGCCCTGTACGGTGCGCAGGCATCCCTGGCGCTGGAACCGAATGCTGCGCAAGGTGCGCTGGCCCGCTTGACCCTTCCATTGAGACCGTCATGACAATACGTGCGCTGATCGCTGAAGATGAACCGGTACTGGCTACCGTACTGGCCAATGCCTTGAAGCGCCTGTGGCCGGAGCTCGACATCGTCGCGGTCTGCCCGAACGGCATCAGCGCCTTGGAACAGGCGCTGGCATTGCGGCCTGACGTACTGTTCGTGGACATCAAGATGCCGGGAAAAACCGGGCTGGAAGCGGTCGAGGAACTGACCGAATCATGGGGGGCCGACCACGCCTTCCCTCAGATCGTCTTTGTCACGGCCTATGACGACTACGCCGTGCAGGCGTTTGAACACGCGGCCGCCGACTATGTGCTCAAGCCTGTCAACGATGTACGGCTGTCCAAGACCATCGAGCGCCTGCGCAAGCGCCTGTCGTCTGCGCCCCAAGGTGGCGACATGGCCCAACTGCTGGCGCAGGTGCGCTCCCTGCTGCCGACCGCTGCCCCGGCGACCGAGCGCCTGACCATGATACGGGCCGCAGTTGGTGGTGAAGTGCGCATGATTCCGGTGGCCGACGTGGTGTTTTTCGAAGCGCTGGACAAGTACGTAAACGTGGTCACGGCCAGCGGCGAAGCCCTGATACGCACCAGCCTCAAGGAACTGCTGCCACAACTGGACGACAAGGTGTTCTGGCAAATCCACCGTGGCACCATCGTCAATGCCACCTGCGTGCTCAGTTCCATGCGCGACGAGATGGGAAAGGTGTCGCTTAACCTGCGCGCCCGCCCCGAAAAGCTCAAGGTCAGCCCCCTGTACGCCCACCTGTTTCGGCAAATGTAATCAGCCGCCGCAGGCGTCCAGCGACAAGGCTTGCTGCACCACGCCGCGTTCTGATTGCACGAAGGCAGTGACACCATATTTGGACGCTGGTGCGCCGCGCGGAATCGCCAGGGTGCGCGCCAGCGTCGCCTTGCCATCGCTGCCTATCGTCACAGGCGGCAGCCATTCGCGCACAACGTAGTCGTGGCGCAGGGTGCGTCCGCTGTTTTCTCCGGCCGCCACCTGGCTGGCCAAGCCGCTTTCCACCACTGCCAGAAACAGCCTGGCGCCAGCCTGGCCATTGGCGTTGACCTGCACCGGCACGCCGCCACTTGCTGCTGGTCCCATGCTGATCGCGATGCCCGCCTGCGCCGGCATGGCATTGATCTGCTTGACCGTCGCCGCCAGCCCGTCGCTCCAGTTACGCGCTTCCTTGCCCGCGACGAAAAATTCAGGGGTGTAGATGGTGCGGCTGCGCGCCTGGTCGGACAGCCAGCGCTGGCGCTCGGTGAACATTTTCTGTGAAAACGGATCCTTCCAGCCGATGTAGTTCCAGTAGTCGACATGCAGCGACAGCAGCACGGCCTGGTCGGCCCGCAGGCCGGCGGCGCGTTGTCCGCTAAGGAACTGGTCGGCCGGTGGACAACTGCTGCAGCCCTCCGAGGTGTATAGCTCCACCAGCGCGATCGTATGCGCGGGGCTGCGCGCGCTGCAGGTTTGCGCCATGGCGCCATGCAGGGCCAGACCGGCGGCCACACCCACTATCAGTTGTTTCATCACTGCCTCCTTGTCGTCCGGTTTGGTCGGACGGCGCAGCGCTTTCCTTACACCGGCATTTCGAAGCGATAGCCCACACCATACACCGATTGCAGGCAGTCCGCTCCAGGCAGCCTGACAGCGAGCTTGCGGCGGATATTCTTGATGTGGGAGTCGACCGTGCGGTCATTGCTTTCCAGCACATTGGGATCCTAAGCTTAGAATTCCACGTGGACAAGTTGTCG